>Ga0307512_10000020_pt1 | contig 156692 bp, 152 predicted proteins | sample 14_EM_MG_FD_200267 | JGI IMG/M metagenome (GOLD analysis project Ga0307512, IMG submission 200267) | Populus trichocarpa ectomycorrhiza microbial communities from riparian zone in the Pacific Northwest, United States - 14_EM | ecosystem: Host-associated > Plants > Roots > Unclassified... | reverse complement strand
GAGACACCACTGTTACTTGCATTTTGAACATGCTTAGCAAAGTTTGGGTGGAGATTTGGTATTTCTGGCTGGGCTTTCCAGCTGGCAAAGCCACCATCCCAGCTACTTGCCCTTCTCAAGGTGTACTTAAAATTGCCTGCAACTCCAGCTCAGGCTGAGGGGTAAAGATTTGTCCTCTTTGATGTTTGACAAAGTGGGTTTTAGCCTTGTTCACTATGAGAGCTGTGCAATGGGTATTGGTATCCTCCCTCTGAGCCTCAACTCTCAGGCACATTGCAGATAGGATTCTTTGTGTGTAATGATATTGGGACTTCGGAGCATGTCCTTAGGACTAAGCTTGAAGGATATTTTGGGGTTGTATGGGCAGAGTTGTCCATCTTGGCTGCACAGCAACATTTTCCAGTTTTTGGGGAGCTGATCTTGAAACAACCCTCCCAACAAAAACTCCCCTTTTTATCAGCACCCCATTCCTGTACAGTCCTTAATTTTTGCCATAATGCTCTCAAGACCTAAACAAGTAAGTTTATAATGCTCCCAGGCCATCCCCACAGAGTTATGTTTGCATCGCTAAATATTTGCAGGTGGGGAGTCGGTTGCCATGCCCACACGGGCCGGGAATGCCAAAGTTACGATCCAGGGGATAAGACTAAATACAGTGTTGGCTAGCAAGTTGTAATAAAGGCGAGAATTGGATTCAAACTTCAAGTCCCAGCTATGCGAGGGTTCATTTCATGCGTTGACAGTTTTCATCAGACAATGTGCTAGTTTTTGGGTCCTCCTTGTGTTCCAGAGGACGATACTGTAATGGAAATGCGCTGTGCAGAGAAACTGCATTCTACTATGAACAGTTTGAAGCATACCATGCAGACTGAAGACCAAGAAGCTCAACAGCATGTGGCTCACCAAATGATACGGATTGCAAAGCCTTGGATAATAAGAAGTTGCTCAGATAAGAAAGTAACTATTTGAAACCCACTGATTTGATTCCGCAAGTGGAACTCAAACCACAATGATCTTTGATCGACCGAAGAAGGGCAAGCAAACCTTAAGACTATTGCGGACAGATACACTTCACAAGCTGCATCAGGAGTATAGAGGAATCATGGATGGTGGCTTGCATGGTGCACATCAGTGATGGGAGATATGAACAATCAAAATGATACTTGAGGACAACGGTATGAGGCACACCCTCTTGATATTTGGGTGGATCCGGTGATTTTCTGATTGCACAGAGAGACATATCTGCAAATTCTTGTGAAGCAACCTGTGGAGAATCCTGAATCTGATCAAGACAAAGCCTCAAGTAAGACACACCTTTACAAACATGAGAGAAATGATAATGCTGTCCCCAGTGCACCTCCTCCATGCAATGCGGTGCTATTATGTCCTCTTCATTACATCGTTTGTCATTGACAGTGGTTGCTTACCAACCATTTTGTGGATCATGCGAACATATTCCATATGAATGTGGAAATGGGCAATGATAAACACTCAGAGAGGGCAGTGTTCAAAGTGCAGCATTCCCAACATGCTGCTGTATATATAACTGAATATACTGTGGGAGGAATAGATCACAATCTTGCTTGTGCAAACTATGTAGTAATGACACATAAGTTCTGGATATTGAATGAGCAGTGCCAGGCATTTGCACCAGGTTTCCAGCTAGTGCCAAACCATGTTCCACACGCATGGTTACCAAATACCAGTCCGGGTGGCAATTGTAACCAGATGAGTGATCTCCACTACCACTCTAGGGTTGGGCAATTGAGATTCCTGTACAGCATACTTAGTCAACCAGGCAGCATGATGTTGATGACTGGCCAGATTCCCAAGTCTCATGAGGAACAAATGCGGCGGGGGACGGATAGTGAAGACAAGTTGTTGTCTGATGAACTGTCATCGGAGATTGTTAGGCCAGTGAATTCAAGGTACATGTCTTTAAACATTCAACAAACCTATTCATCGTAACTGATTAAAGTACCAAAGAATGGTCATTTGTTGGGTACACTCTACAGTGTAAATACATAGTAATTCTGTGTCATTTGTAAACAAATCAAGGTCTGATGAAGGATTTATTGTTTCTTATATTAGCATTGATTGGAGTGGGATTGCATTGCTATTCTTGATTATTATTAATGACAAATATGTGAGAAAGTGATTTGATAATCTACAAATGCAAGTTCCGGGCTTGCCACAACAACTGATAATTTGCCTTGGTTGAAGTATTAGATACGATTTGGCGAAGTGTTTCATATCAATTGTCAATTCCAATCGTTCTAAGAATGGAATACATGAGGCCAAGTATGAATTTCAAAGTCAACAGAATGAAAGAAGCAAAATTGAATCACTTTCAGGATCAAATGAGAATTTTCAGCATATGTCATCAGTCTTGTTATAACAGATTGAGCACTGCATATGTGCCAATCACTTTTGGTAATAAGGGCAGTTGAGGAGATATTTAGTACCTGTGTCAGAATATGACACATGGCTTACATATTCATAGCAAAGTCGCAGCTAGTGCTGGCATCTGTTCGAAGTTATAATGCACTTGAGAATCTTTCGCATATGTCCTGAGTCTCATTATGACAGATTGAGCACTGCACTGTTGGAAATCCCATTTGGCAATTGTGACAGTCTAGGCGATAATCAGGACCTATGTTACAATCCGAGAGAGTACTGGTGTATTATAGGAAAAGCTGCAGCTATTGCTCGCATATAATGGAAATTCAGGTACACCAAGCAGCAGCTTTCACTGCCTGGTATTTTCTGGCCTATGATTGAAGTCTAGGCACTTCTCAGTTCTGCAATCCAGTCAAGTATGAGGTTCTTGGATTTGTATGAAGCCAACATTGGCAAGCTGCGATTCATTATAAATGTATCATTCCAGGCGCACCTCAGGGAGATCAATAAGCCACCCAAGCTCATGGACCCAGTTTTGGAGTACAGTGTATACTTTGCTTTACTGCAGTTGGTGCATATTTCCTTCGAATGTTGATTGGTGGATGCAGTGCACACAGGTTGTGTTCTATCCAGACACTTTATACTTGAGTGCAGGCAGCTCATTTCGCTTGGCCTCTGTGATTTATGCATCTATACTTGATTGGTACCTAAATGCCGCCATTATAATGCCTTGAGTGTTAAGCTCTGTTTCGACTATCCATTATAGAAAGGTAGCCAATATTCCCTCAACTATCAATGCACTGCCCTGGGGAATTAGTAACCTCACTGAACTCAATATTGACAAAGGAGTTTGTGTTGACCTATGCTTCTAACATTTTAAACTAACTTTGGCAAGTTTAGGCTCCATCAAAAGAGCTGGAGCTTGAGAGCAAGAATTTCAAAAGACATATTCTGCTAGGTGACTGTTAGGAGTTCTCCCTTAGCAGTGGTAATGATACATGAAGGATGGCAGATGGTACAAGTGGCTACAACTACTGTAGTCGTTTGCAAAACACCTGCCTCTCTAAGAACATCATCATGTTTTTCAGTCAGCTGATCTTTAGGGGGATTACACTTGAGCCACATGTTGATCAATTAGTGATAGGTACACCATCACTAGCAGATTCAATTATGATGATGCAATTATATTGCCTTAACAGGGAAGTGAAAAACCTTCAGCAGTGCGCATAATTATTGGCCACACCTACTGGATCTTTTGAGCGGGACAACACACATGTAAGTTGCAATTACGCAGGATTACGTGTGCAGCAGACATTAAGGCAAGATGCACGAAAGAGGGATCTGCAAGCCCACGCACTCGATGGTAGGATCACCTTGCGGCACTCCACGGTCTACGGAATGTTGAGACCTTAGAATGCAGTGTCTGAGGGATTTTGACATTCTCCCAAGATCAGAGGCCAGAAGCGACCCTGCTCATTGGTTGCTGTTAGCATGACAACGTCATACCAGTTCAATGATATGAGCTATACGTGTCGGACAATCTATGTGGGCAGAGTATTGGTTGTTCACCAATTGAATCTCGGAAGCAATGCCGAATACCCCGATTACGGCGACGTGATTAATTGCAAAGAGCTATTAATATATATCCGAATTAAGTGCTGTCAAAGACTATGTATCGTCAGATGTTCCAACTACTGAACAAATGGGAAGCACGATATCTAAGTTGAAGGTCCTCTTTGATTAAATCTTATTGTGGATGATGGCCCTATGGGGAGAGTAACTGTTCAAAACCAATCATGCAAGAACACGATAACCTTTGGGAAGCGTCGTCATTACCAAACGACAATTTGCTCATTATAAGAGTACTCTATGATATGACAGATCAGATGATCGCAATCCCTGATTGGCGATCATGGCCCCACATGGAGAATGATCCTTCAAAACCAATCATACAAAAACAGGAACGCTACAAAGAGACAGCAATGCTCTGGCATGGAGAAGGATAGCCCGAACAACAAAAACGATACCTACCGGCGAGATAGATGCTGAAATATTACTGATGTTTTCAGTTCTTATTATTATTATTATTATCATTATCAAGTATATTAGTATCATCTATCAGGATTGTACGCAGGTCCCCCGCCCCATGGACGAGCATACATTCTATAACGAGTACAAAGTTATACTGCACGCTTTTTATTCATCACTGGATCGCTTCAAATTGGAAGACCAGTTATTTGCAGCACAGTGAATTTGGTGGCTGGCAAGTATAATCCAGTTTACTGAGATATGAATTTACTATCGCTATTATAAAATATTCCCATCAGATTGCATTAAAAATTGTAAGATCACACCACTTGATATGGTAACAGAGTCATTTGTTCTGGATTCCGATATACCTAACATACAACTGGATTCAGATATGGAGTCCTGCTCTATATTGGTGACAAAGGAAACATCTGAAGCACGAAGCATTCTTCCGGCCACCAGGAAAACAAGATATGGTAAAGTTGTAAAATCAGTTAATCTTTCAAATAAGGAACTGCGGAAAAGATATGCTGGCCGGAATAAAAGACAACTACAGGAAATCTGAGCTCCCTTAAGCAAAGACGGATTAATTTGATAAGTTATAAGATTGGTGAGTAGGCGCAGTAGCTACGATAGAGTCTGTGAAAGGACACGGACATTGAGGGAGATTATGCTGAGTCGGATCATTGCCGATAGTATCAGAACGCCCAATTCATCACAGAAATTATAGAGCGGGATTTGTGAAGCTAGGCATCAATTGAGATTGCACTATCATCGAGCTAAATATCACTGCCACGATATTAATCAATCACCAAGATCAATTAAATGAGTCTAATTACAAGAATAATTAATTACCGAGATTGATTGAACAAATATACTTGCAATGTTAATTAATCACCGAGATTGATTACTCGAATATACTTGCGATATGAAATAGTCACCGAGATTAATTATATGAATAAAATTACTTCATTATTTAATCATTGAGATTGATTATATATACTGTCAATATTGTAGCATACCTTGATACGATTTAGTTGCTATTTACTTAGAAGCATCTGATACGACTATACATATTTGTCCCCTGTGTGTATATGATCTATACAGACTTCCAATACCATTTGTCCGGAAATACACATAAGGAATTATGATAGGAACTATGGCCGTGTAACTGGTACTTACTTGAATATTTATTAGTACTTGTATATAAGTATAGTTACTTAGGTGGAAGCACCCCATCACAGCAACACTGCAGATGGCAGTCAATTCCCACCCACCACAGGTACCGCGCTTATTCGAAGAGGCCTATATTCTCAATGCCTTGAAGCGGACATAACTGCGATCTTTCTAATTGAATGTTGTGGCAACTAACATCTGTATCAGTAAATAGATTATGTGAATCAAGTTCCCTCAAGAGAGAGTTCGAAGAGAGTGAATCATGAAAGTTCCATCAGCAAATTGTATTGTTGTCCCTGGGAGCCTCTGGAAGTGTTTGGGAGTTGAGGGACCAGAACCCTAGGGTGGTGTAGGTGTACGGCTCTGGACATGTTAAGGTGCGTCTCTGCGGAACACTCGCATAGTAGTTAGTTCTAGTAAGATTTTTGCTCAGTCATTAATAACATTCACTTCCATATGTTCAGAGGGGCTGATTGCACACGTTGGTAGCAACACTAGACCACTGATGCCCTCACAACTATCAGAAGCAATCGAACCACACTACACGTTGGCTGATTTCCATGGTTATCATTGAACCGGTGGACTGCCAGTGACATGGAGATTTCCCCTGAGACCTATGACTTTGCGGCCGGTTATGATATGCACAACACACACAACACACACAATTCAAACACGCACAATATGCACCACACACACAACACACAGAACACGCGCATCATGCACCACAGGCAGAACGTGCACATCAAGCACAACACGCACAACACACACATCATGCACAATACGCACAACACACACCACACACACTACATGCACAATATGCACAACACGCACAACCCGCACAAGACCGACAACACGCACAACACAAACAACTCGCACAACACACACAACCTGCACTTCACGCACAACACGCCTAACCCGCGCAACATGCACATCACACACAACATGCCCAACACACACATCAAGCACATCACATACAACATACACAGCACACACAACATGCACAACACCCACAACACCCACAACATGCACACCATGCACAACACACTAGATGTTGGTTATACAGACTGACTCGACAAGGCCAAGTCAATTAAGGTTAGCAGCAGCTTCAAAACCTCAGCCAGTGTGGGCTTCCAACCAACAGAATTTCACACAACGGCTTACATTACAAACAAAATGACCATCATTTGTGACAGCCCAAGGCACTGGTCTGACTAAGCAACCAACGTAATCAGGGCTATGGAGGACATGCAACAGGAGATTATTGATATTAACCTCTGCAAGATCCTACAAGACGCCGAGAAAATCACCAGGATCTGTGACCTCAATGAGAGCTTGGCGGCTAACATCAAGGACTTCGAGGGTTCTGAGCCCGTCCAAGATGGCGGGAGCAGGGCATTAGCAACTGCTCCGCAAAAAAATTGAGGAGTTGGAGGAATGGACCCTGATAGAGAAAAGTCGCTCCACCAAGTTGGAGGGATGCCGCGAGAAGTGTATGTTGGAGGGGGAGAAAGTGGAGCCGACAGATATCGTACAGCTGCAGCTGAAGAAAGACATGCTATTGCCCCAAGTAAATAATCTGTCGTCAGGGTAAGGTGGCCTTGAATCTAACTTGGGAGCATTCAATCGTGACATTCAACTGCTTATGACTAATCACGTGTATGCGACTCCGGTTCCCACTACCTCCAATCTGACCCCGGGACCATCTGGGTTGTGTGGTTCCCCCAAACTGACCACTGGCCCATCTGGATGCTGGGGCTTCTCTGGGAGGTCATCTAACCTGCCAAAGTATGAGGGTAAACAAACCCTGGACCATGTCACCACATTCCAAAGAAAGAAGAAGGTGTCACAGAGTGTAACAAGTGTTTCCATCGCCTCTGTTCGAAATTGGACCTGCACTAACCAATGCCAACCGAAATGTTATATGACCCTTAAGGGTATAAGATCCAAAAATCCAACCTGGGAATTTGTAATGACTTGGGACATGATATCGCAATGTGCGATAGGACTCCAAACGTCGAATAGGGAATAGAGCGCCTCGCTGTGTCGGACACATTTCTCATCAAGTCTCAATCAGACAGTGGCTCCAGCGCTAGCATTAACACAAGTAGGAAAATGGACTTCGAGAAAGGTGGTACATCTTGTACAGCTGGCACAGCCAAAGACAATGGTTGAACATACAATAACTGTGGCCAGGTTGATCATATCTCACGCATTTGCGCAAACCATGACTTGACAAAGAACCTACTGGAACATCCTTTGGTTCGCAATGATGTACCAAATATCAAGTCTGGATGCCGACGCACAGAAGAAAAAAAGGGCACTGCACCAACCAGTCAAAAGAAGAGTGGACGGCTGGCCGCAGAGGAGGAGGTTAACCAGGAGACGGGAAGTGAGGTGGAGAGTGAGTTGGTGAGTCTCTCAGACTCGGACTCTGAGAAAGGAAAAGCCAAATGAGGTCAGTAGCTGGGGCTATACATCCCATAAAAACACCATCGTGTACAGTATCATCAAAACAGGTGGGCAAATTGATGCCACATTGTAAATTCCAATATTTCGCCAGTTACCATTAGTTGAAAGTTAGAAAACTAGTTGATTCAGTTGACGACCTACTTGGATTCAAATGAAAAATATGATACCATACTAAAGAAGGATGGTGGAACAGCAGAAAGGGAAGAGTATTGAAGGATGATGGTGCGTCAGAGAACTATGGGGGTTAGAAGTTCCTTGATGAACTAAAACACCAACAGGCTGTCCTAAGTGCAAAGGATGCCGGATCGATGACTGTGGAGACGGCTAATATCAATGCTGTGGATGGCATATGGAAACCCCAATGAGTCAAATTCAAACTACAACTTGGTGCGTCATATGTCAATGAGGTGGAATTTATGGTCTATGACATCAAGGGGTTTGATATTGCACTGGGCAAATGATGGATGAGTGATATAAACTGCCGTTATCAAATCGACAATGACAGTAACAGAATGTTGCTAGCCAATGACATCCAGGAGGAGAGAGAGAAGTGCCGAGTACACTACTTGCCTGGCGTACACCCCTTGGAAGTTGACAAAGGCATGGTGGAGCAGGCCAGATTCATTGGCACACACATCGTACTAAAGGCAAAGCTTATACAGGTGGCTGCCTGCCTGTTGAAATGGGCCAGCATGTTCACTGTACACCACTGTGGCCATGGCGGTGCATATTGGACAGACTAACCGCCTAGTGAGTTTCAAGTCATGTCACCAGAATACCAGGGCCTCTTCGGTGAGCCAACATATGCAAATTTACAGAAGGAATGGCAGGCCGATTTGGACATTAAAACTGACCAGAAGGGAAAAATCATATTCTGCCCTTGATCCCGTATATCTCAATGGGAAGAAAAGTAGCTTCAGCGGCAGATTCATAACACAATTTGCGGTGGCTGGATCCAGCCCTCACGAAGCAATTTTGGCTCACCAGTATCATTGGTGCCAAAGCCTGATGTTTTACTGAATATGTGCATTTATTATCATGCAGTAATCACTATCACCGTCAAGGATCATTTTCCTGTCCCACACATCGAGGACTTACTGAACTCTATGCCAAGCTGCTGCTAGTATGCAGCATTTGACTTGGTGGCTGGTTACCATCACATTTGGATTGCAACAGCCGATGGGCAACAATTGGCCTTCACCTTTGAATTTGGTTGGCACCAGGGGGGAGTCCTGCCGTTTGGCCTGGTGAATGCAATCGGCCAGTTCATGCACATGATGAATGGTATCCTGGAACCAATGAAATGCAAATTCGTCTTTGTATACCTTTTCGATATTAAGATTAACAGCCATACCCCGGCGGAACATGCCATGCAGGTGCGTGATGTGCGTATCTTGCTAACAGAGCCATGTCTCAAGGCCAAACAGGCAACATGTGCCTGGGCAAGTCAGAAAGGGGATTTTTACGGTGTTGACATTGACAAGGATGGCATCCACACCCAGGAGTATATGACCTGTGCAGTAATTGATTGGCCTCAACCTGAGAACAGAAATGATGTCAAAGGCATCCTCAGCCTCACTAGTTATGACAGAAAATTTGTTGAACACTACGCTTACATTGCAATGCCGATGTACGTGATTGGCACCCCTTAGATGTGAGAAGGGGACATTGGGTGAGAATTTGGAGTGCCGAGGAGGGTCAGGCGCACTCCATTCGTCTCGGGCAGAGACTGGCAGCATTCTTTGAGACACTCAAACAGCCACTCTCCAATCTTCCAGTCCTTGCTCTACAGAACCCTGAAGCCAAATATTTCATGCATGTCGATGTCAGCCAATATGCATGGGGTGAGGTGCACTCCGAGGTGCACCATACTGCAGAGAATGTGCTGGGTTTCTTCAGCTGTACATTATACGATGCAGAGATACAATACCCGGCCTATGACACAGAACTTTTGGGCATTCGAGATCCAATATCATGCTGCAAACTCGACCTGCATGGAGCCGAGCAGCCACTCTTGTTAGACATGGACCATGTGACCTTGGGTGGGATCCTGACACAACCTCTCCTCACTGTACATCAGATGGATATCGTGATGGTCATGCAGAATCTTGACTGGGAAACCAACCTCATCCTGGGTGTGAAGAATCAGGTAGCAGACTTGTTGTGACGCTGCCAGCATTTCCATTGGGAGTGATACACAGCAAGTGTGCTGGAAGTTACTGTTGCTGGAGAATCCGTTGACGACATCAAAGCGGGCATAATTAGTGTTGGCAACGGTTCCGTTTTCGGACCGTTTCTACTATAGCGGTTCCAAGAAAACCTGGACCCAGCCGGTTCAGTCCGGGTTTGTGCCAAACGGTTCCCACAAATAAGTCCTTGAATATTCATTCAACAAGTTAGTGTTTGGTACATGAATTATGGAGCTTCAGACGGCGCATCTTTTGGCAGTCTCCGATTTTTGATATCTTCAAAACTCAGCAAGCTGCTTTGAAATTATTGTCATTTTTGGCCGAAAAACGAGGTTATTGGGCTACCGCTTGCTGAGATTTAAAGATATCGAAAATCGGACGCAGCCAAAAGATGCGCTGCACTGAGCTGCATATTGTATATACCAAACACTAAACTCTCAGATCAATATTTGTGGGCTTAAAGTGATGGTTCGCTTAAAAAATCGTCGATTTTTGACGTGGTAAGGCCGTTGCCACGCAGACCTATAAAACCGGCCAGGTCCAAAACTGGAACCGTTGCTAACACTAGGCATAATTGACAGAGCAAGACACAAATACAGAGATGAGATTGTATTCCAAAGATGATGCAGGGACAAATCCTCGATGAGGCCAACGACGCTGCAGCAGAGGGACACTTCAATGCTGAACAAACATACTTATGCATAGATGACCAGTATTTCTGGAAAGAAATGTGGCGCGATACCCAGCAATACATTGCAGGCTGTGACTTGTGCCAATAAACTACCAACCAGAGTGGCAAACCCAAGGGTCTCCTCCAACCACTTTCTCGAGGCAAAGGGCATCGCCAAAAATTCGGCGTTGCCTTCAAAATCAACCTGCCCATCTTCTGAACTGGCCAAGACTGCAGTGTAAAGTTTGTTGGTCACTAGAGCAAGAGAGCAAATTGGCGGGCCTACAGAAAAACAATCGATGCCACAGTCATTGCATGCATATTCATCGACAACATCGTCCACCGAAATGAGGTATCTCAGGAGGATGTATCGGACAGCGATATACAGTTCCCCGCAGCCCACTGGAGAGAAAGTGCTAGGAGTCTGGTGATGATGCTGCAGATATCTATGTCGTTGCATCCAGACACGGATGATATCAGTGAAAACACAATCAAGATGGTCATACACGGTTTGCATGGCTTCACAACTCAAGGTCAAGTCAATGTGGATGACTACCTCCAATTAGGGAAATATGCTTACAATTCCTGAGTACACTGTTTGACGAAGCAGATCCCTCTTGAACTAGATCTAGATTATGAGCAACCCTTCCCAGTAGTCTTAATTGCACACCTCCAATGGCTGCCGGCCAATGAATCAGTGAAAAGGTGCCAAGGCTGCGAATTGGTCGAACAATCACAGCACATGCTGGCAGTCACCAGGGAACAGGTGCACGATGCTCATAACAGACAGATGGCTGAGGTCCGTGAAAACCAACGCCCATTCGACCCCGCCACCACCGCCGGTGCAAAGGTATCCCTAGATACCAGAATGTGCCAACCACATATGCCAATGTCAACCTTACGTGACGCAAGCTGGTACATTGTTTCATTGGGCCATACGATATCCTCCAAATATGTCGAAATGTCATCAACATAGACATCCCAAATGACATAATGATCTATGACAAAGTTGACCTCAGCAGGTTGAAAGGTTTCTGCACAGATCATGAATGAGTCGTCTGGCGGCGACCGCATCAGCTGGCACAGACAAGCCATGCGGGCACTGTTAGGGGTTCTCCCTTAATAGCGATAATGATACTTGGAAGAGTTATATGAATACATGTCATGGAGTTGCTCTAGGTCTAGTCACGTAATATGCACATCACCAATTCATGATATTGCAAGTTAGCCAGTTATGTAGTCGTTAGCTGGATTGCACATAAGTTGCATGTCGATTGAGCTAGAGCTTAGCAAAGTCAATTTTGATGATGCAGCTATGTCACCATAACTGGGAAGTTAAGGCTTCAGCAGTGCAAGTAGTTGTCAACCACATTCACGTCTCTGATTGTAGCGAGACATGCTTGATTGGACAGGAGAGAACTCCGACTCACAAGCATGGCAGTCGTTAGTCAATATGCAAGTAAGTGGAACTCCTGACGTATTGCGTAAGGCAATTAGATTCATCAGGGTACTTCCCAGCCAAAGAGAATGATCTCGGCCAATGCATGACGTGACTGAAGGAATTATGAAGTTGGCTGATGATGAGAGTTCTGATGCCACCCTACTCATTGGTGTGGGTTAGTATGCATTGCAACGTCCGACTGGTATGTTCATACGAGCCAACAAATCACATTCTATTTTGGCATAGTATCTGTTGAGTGCTGATTAAATCTATGATGCAAGAAAATGAGCGTTCAAGGTGAGGAATTAATTTCCGATAAGCACTGCTGACTATATTCAGCTGATCTTCCAACTCCCGATTCAAACAGAATACGAGAGGTCTACGTTGAAGTTCTTTCTGCCATAATGTCTGACTTGGTATCATGCGATGGATGGCCCGATTCTTATCAGTAGCATAATGCTTTGAAACAGCATTGCATGAACAGCATGACCTGTTGGAATGCGTGGCACCTATCACCGGGCACATGCGGAAATGGCATGATGTGATGTTGATATGCTATCAAGAATCAATACAGTCATACTGTCAAAGTACAGGTGTACAAGCCCTGGAAGAGAACTATAACGAGACCGCATTGATCCTGCAATCAGATGACCAAGCTAAAGCAGCAGTCCACAGACGACAATCAGAACACCAAAGACGATCTTCAAATAACATTAAGAATTCTACTCTTTCAACCTGTATTCATCATTAGTTCCCTACTTCATACTCGAGATCAATCACAGTATGTACAGCAACAGATTGACACAATCTGATTACACACTGCAGAAGAAGGTAGAGTCCTTCAGAGATCTAATCCTCGGTTTAACAGCACTGCGTTTGACCCATATCTCCGCAGTCATCATACACTACATGCATTCAGACGGCATTGGCCATTTGGTTCATTGGTACTTAAGTACAGGGTTGATACTCTTCAAAGTGATTTCCGAAGATCATTTGTCATCGGACGAGGCATAATGAATACACAAGGAAACGACATCAATATTTGGGAGAGGGAACCCCGGTCTGCTCTTGAAGAGGGTCAAGAGGTTGAGTCTTATGGTAAGATGAGGAAAGAATGAGTTTCTTAGATAGGTTGCTGTACTTAACTCTTTAATAAATTGTATTGATTATTGAGATTAAGCACCCCTGTAACAGGGACAACACATTGGGTCCAATCAATTGCAAACTGGCTGCAAAGCTCTGATGGAACCCATTGGTAATATGATGTGCACTGGGAAGGCTGGGACGAGAAAGATAACACATTGGAGCCAGAGGGGATTATAGCAAACAGAAAAGAGAGAGTGAAGTGGGATTCGAAGGAGATAGGCAGGCGGTGAATGGCGAATAGAAAAGGAACACAAAAAGTGAGTGCGAAGGGTGTGTGGTTTTGAATGAGGGTGTGTTGTTTCTTCGAGAGGTGTCTCAAAGATTATTGGATCAGGGTGTGATGTAGGTGGATGGCTCTGGTCAGGTAAACGAGTGGCTCTGCGGCATGACTGCAGCTCGGAAGGACTCTGAGGTTGTAGGTAGTTCTAGCGAGATGTCTGCACAATCATCAAACACACTCACTGCCATACTTCATGAGCAACCACTTTCCCCCAGGTGGCCAAATTCCAGAGTTGACTGCATTGATGCAGTCGCCTTCAGGTGCACCTTGGAGTGCTTTCGAAAAATCTGCAAGGATATATGCTGTCTGGTGATGACCGGAAGAGGGCCTTGGAGTGGTGGCAACAAGATTGGGAGCCCCGAAGACTAGACGGGGAGTGCCAGCGACAAGACTGTGAGTGCTGGTGAGAAGCCTGGGAGCGCCAGCGCCAAGCCTGGGAGCAACTGGGAATGCAGCCGTTGAGCCTGGGAGCACCGCGGAACCCAGTCTACAAACCTAAGAGCATCTTGTTTTGCTGTGGAGCAGACAAAGAAAACCAACATCTTCATTGGAAACACTGGGGGTGTAACTGATGATCATAGTTACTGTATATTGTTCAATGATTTTTAACACTCTTCTATTCGGTTTGTATTCTCATCTATGAATGTATGTATCTATATAGCTATCCATCAACTCACGGTATATCTGGACTGGCTGTAGGTGGAGAATCAGAGCAATTAGAGCTTTACCTGAAAATGATGATCACGTGAACTTCGAGATGCACTTTGAGGCTGTGATTGAATGTGAGTGGAGATGCACTTTGAGGCCATGATCGTGTGAACTTGGGGGGTCCTGATTGGGTGAGTTTGGAGATGAAATTGGAGGCTATAATAGGGCGAACATGGTGGCCGTAATTATGCAAGTGTGGAGATACACAAGGTGGCTCACAGCAACTAAACTCACCAATACACTTGGAAGCCGCAATGAAGAGAGTTTGGAGACGGACTTGGAGGGCATCATCAATCAAGAATGGAGGAGTATGTGGAGAAGGTCAGCCTGGAGGCAGTCGATAGGAGGCACGCTGGGAGCTGGGACACAATTCATCAGGTAGTTAACTCACAACTGTGGGAAAGACAACAGGTGACCTTAAATTTGGGCTCACAGGGAGAGATGTGTAGTGGCGGTCAATCTGAGGGGAGATGCACCACAACGTGAAGCTATATGCAGCGGTCAACTTGTGATCATGAAGACAGAAGGGAAGATATCCAATGCAGGGTGGCTGCTGTAATAGGTGTATGCTGTGCTCAGTGTATACTGCACACGGGGTATGCTCTACTCCGTGTTACAGGGGTTTTTATGTCCTGAAAATCAATAGAACATATACTAGGCTTAAGTACAGCCGCCTATCTAAACTGTTCCCCTTCCAGATTCGTCGTCTTTCCCAAGACTCAACCTCATACTCTATTAGTAAAGGCAGACCAATCTGCCTCGTCGGTCGGGACGCGATCTTTGGAAAATCCTTCGAAGTTTAACAACCCTGGAGTGTTGTACCTGTGTACTTGGAAGGCAACTCCTTCTATACGTGCTGAGTATAGAAGAATTTGTGAGATGTGGGTTGAACCCCACTTGTTTTAGTAGATGACGAGATCACTGAAAGATCTGACCACCTGTTGATGAGCGTAATGAGATTGTGTGAAGTTCTTCGAACACATCAAGAGAATATTTACGTATGTGGATTAAAGAAGTAATGGGAAATGTTTTGTACATAGAATTCGTAATAATATTTTCAGGTGTTCTTTGCTGCTAATGTCTGACTGTGGATTGCTGCTAGAGCTCGGCTCTTCTCATTGTCAGGGACAATGTGAGTTCTTATATAGTCAGATCCTCAGGTCAACCATGCCTTCGGACTACAGCCAAGACACATAGTTTATCTGATAGCTTATCACCGAGTCCAACTTGAGTGACTCATTGATATTGCCATGATTTCCCTGAAGGTTATCATGTTCATGCATGAGTGGTTAGAAGGTGTTATGCCCCCACTACAGGCCATCATCATGTCATGATATCAAACTCCCTACTATGACAACTCATAACTTGAAATTGGACATCTTGCTTTGCATTCGTTCAGTAGTTAGAACAGTTGATGACTAATAGTCTTATCAGTGCTTATCGCAATATAATTCAATAGCTCTGCTGTATCAATTGGCTCCCATTTGATTCGGCTATTCAGCATTGGGTCAGAGATTCAATCAGCGACCAGCCGATACTCTCCAAATATAGATTGTTACTTGTGAACGTCGTATTTATGACATGTATGATGTTGCAATGCATAGTGACCCAACTCAATGAGCAGGTTTGCTTCTGGCCTCTTATCTTCAGCCAATGTCATTAATCCCTCAGAAACAGCATGCTTAGGTCTCGACCTTCCATAGACTGGAAAGTGCTGCAAGGTGACCCCAAAACTAAGTGCATCAGCTTGCAGATTCCTTTAACCTGCATTTTGCTTATCGTCTGCTGCACACGTAATTCTGCATAATCGCAACTTAACTGTGTGTTATCCCACTAGATGAAGTAAAGTAGGTGTGGCCATTGAATATGCGCACCGCTGAAGGTTTTCCAGTTCCCAGTAATGGCGCCATAATTGCGTCATCGTAAGTGAAACTGCTAGTACGAGTGGTGTTAGGAACGGTTCCGTGCCTCCACTTCTGGCCCAGGTCCGGCTCAGCACCGAAATGTCACCAAATGCACGGTCCAGGTGGTCAATACACCCGACCTGTCAATTCTGGTACGGTTCGAAGGCAATCTCCCAAACAGGCAGAATTGAGCGGGTAGTCAGTAGGTTGTCCAGTGGGTTCGTCAGTAGATTTATATAATGCTTTGCTTTTGCTGTTTGATAATTGTACATGTTCAAAATCTGTTCGGTAACATTCAGAAATGCCGTTTTGATCTCTTTGCTGGTTGCGACATCGGTTATTGTGGAATCAATGTTGTGCCTTTTGTGTTCTGTATTTAGAAGTACTAAGACAGTCAATAGTACAGTTATGATCTCATATATCCGCACGATGCCATGATTACCGAATGTGAAAGATCAATAATCATTCAGGCTCAGTTGACACTCATTGTCAGGATGGGGCAGGAAGCGTGCCGCTGTTCCTGTTGATGCTAAAGGCGACTAACACCGTATTGGTGGATGTCTGCAACCAATCGCCACTTAGATTACCCAAGATGCAAAGCCAAACATCGTTCACGCTCAGTTGACACTCATTTTCAGAATGGGGCAATGACTATGTTGCTTTCTTTTTCGCCTATAAAGGCAGCCAATACATCCATTGAGCCTAATCCCTAGCAGATCACTTTGAAATTACCTGACTTAGACGACTAAAACTCATTGACGCCAGGTTGGCACTAACTTGTATGATGGGGTAACGAACATTGCACGCACTGTTATGCCTAAAAAGGCAGCTGATACCGTATTTATGGATGTCTGCAATCAATCGCGACTTAGATAACCGAAGATGCAAGACCAAGACTCGTTGATGCTCAGTTGACACTCATTTTCAGAATGGGGCAATGACCATGTCGCTTTCTATTCCGCATAGAAAGGCAGCCAATACATCCATTTAGCGTAATCACTACCAGATCACTTTGTAATTACCTGACTTAGAAGACTAAAAATCATTTAGGCTCGATTGACGTTCAATTTCATGATGGGGTAACAATCATCACATGCACTGATTTGCCTGAAAACACCGCCAATACATCCTATATCAATCACTATCACAAATCAACACTTAGATAACCCAAGATGCAAAGCCAAAAATCGTTGACGCTGGTTTAACGCTCATTTTGAGAATGGGGCAGTGACTATGTCACGTGCTGTTTTACCTTGAAAGGCAGCCAATACAACGGTTATGCTACACAGCGATTGAATCAGTTTACCATTACCTTGTTTACAGGACCAAAAATCGTTGATGCTCCGTTGACACTCATTTTCAAGATGAGGTAGGGAGCATGTCGCTATAATTGTTGCCTAGAAAGGCGGGCAATACTCCAATTATGTATACCCACGACCAAGTCAATTTTTAATTGCCAGTCTTACTTGACCTAAAATTGTTGACACTCCATGGACGCTGATTTTGCCATGGGCGTATCCCCAATATTCAATCAGTTGATTTGGTGTAGTCCATCATTCACATTGTTCTTGCAGCCTTTCAAGCATTTTCTTTCGCTTTCTCATTGATCACTACATTGTTCTTTAATAATACATATAAATATATCATTTAAAATATACTGTACAGTGTCCGCTAATTGTAGATAATAATACACTCCAAAATCCCGTTCATTTGAATCAAAGCTTGTCATCACTTGCAGGTTCGCTCAATAGGCTGCTCTGGTCCTCAAAATTGAGGTTAGCTGCATTACAACACAGCAGATAGTGTACTAACCAGTGAATGTTCCTTCATCAGTCAGCATATCTGGATTGAAATTTATATCGTGCTGGCTATCCTGGGCATATGCATCAAGTGCAAAACACTCAGCACGGGGAAGGGAACTATTTCAATACCTATATACAGCCAGCAAATTGACCATTTGGGAATGTTGAGCTCCGGCATTGTTACCAGGTGATGTGGGTGGTGTTCTGGTAGGAGATGGCACTCTGGGCAGAGGTGTCGTCGGCTGTGGAGTTGGCAGTCTGCATTGGTCGGGCGGAGATGAATCTGTTCCATTGTGTCTCCAGCGTGTCTGTGGATTCTTTGCAGTGCCATTTTGGCAAGGAAGGCATCCGTCTGTCTGGTTTTGACGAAGTATGGCTGGGTATCGTGCGGTCGCAGTGTTCACCATTTCAATCCCCGGAGACTCAATGCCTCGCTTCTTCCCTTCCGGGGCTTCAGCATGAGGTTTCTTCATCAGATGTTGCATTTCCTCTATTGCGGCGCGCGAAAACCCGCCGTTGGCCATATTGGCCATAGTCAAGGCGAGGCGCATGTCAGACTGTTCCAGCTGTACCCGACCTCCTTGCCTTGCCATAGTAGCAGACATGTTGAAAACCTACAAGAAATTAGTTGCTGCTCTAAGAATGAGATTTGGCTATTACCTCAACCATATACACATCCATAGGCTCCTGTAAGGTGATTGAAGCCTGTTTCGTCCACTCCCAGGGATACTTGTCATGGAATTCATCCGTGAACATCCCAGGGCTGACCACATGATGCTGTTCGAATTTGCGGACTGTGTGGACAGATGACCTGGTCGATCATGGACGTTTCCTGTTGTGAGCAGTGATAAATGGGGAATGTAGCTCTCTGTGTACACCCGCAGTACGGTATACAGTGAATTGACGGACGTTCACCACCGAATGAATATACTCACACCAAATAGCATGCTGCTTCATATTCTTGCTGCTTCCGGTGTTACAGACGATTTGTAAATCTGCATGCTGGGTGATATTGTTGGTGGCTTGATTGGCAGTGTCGCGGTGCACTTACTGGTGTCTTTGTTCTTGCTTTGTGCCATGGAGTGATGTATTGAATGGAGCGCCCATCGATCAGCATGCATCGGATCATTCGCCACCTGCCTGCGGTGGTTGTGTAACCATGATTTGCTGGTGTGGAATTGGAGAGGAAGATGATAATGAAAACAAGTGGAAAGTCCTCAGGAATATATAGTGCGCTTCATGTCAGACTGGAATAAGTCGCAGCCAACTTGTTCGTTATACTAAACATGAATCCTGCCGCCTATGACAGCATGTCGCAGGTGTTTCCCACCGCCTTGCGATTTCCAATCAGTCGGTCCGATGCTGTTTGTTTGGTTCCAGGGATAGATTGAGGCATACAACAGCCGAAATCTCATGATTGTCAGAAACAAATAGCCCATTCTTCAAGGGAAACGACGTCTGCTGATTTTTGTCTCAAATGATCCCTGGGTTAATACATGAAACTGACGCTAACACTCCGGTCATGTTGTACGGTTAGCCTAACTATTCCTGTCTTATTGACACTCAATTGGCAGATTTTGCTTTGTTGAAGTTGAGTAAACATACCAACCATGACATAAAAGATGCAGCTTGCATCCATATTGTCCATATCTTGCAACATCCAACATCTCGCCCAACAACAAAGTCATCACAAACTACAATAGTCAAAGGTCTGAAAAAGAATATTTCGCCACTTCCGGTGGGCAAATACGGCAAATTGACATTGTGGTCTACCCGAAGACATCATGAACCGGATGCAGGCAAGAGCGCCATTGAAGCGGAAAGATTCAGAGCCCTTTGGGTAGTGCACAGTATGCAATCTAGAAAGACGCTTCCGTCCGAGAAACAATGAGAAACGCACTTCTTAAGCCATGACCAGAACAAAAAATGGATTGAGGATTTTGTGGAGAGAGAAACTGCTGTGGCAAGAAAGCAAGTTGAAGATGCAGAAGCAGCAATTAGGCAGGAGCAGGAAGACAAGGGGACAGCTGAAAACTCTGAATTGAGGACGAGAGAGCCCGAAAGGATGTTTGAGGAGATAATGGTGGTTATCGGACACAGTATGAGCCATCTTGCAAGTTCGGATGATTGGGAAGATGGGCAAGATGAGGGTGATGAACAGACAGAGCAGGGCAGGCTGAGCCGATATGATGAACCAGGCTGGGTGATGGGCACAATCTCCACAACAGTACAACAGCGAATGGAGAGGTTTGGGCAGAAGGAGATGAGGCTGGACAAATCGACACAACCGGGAGGCGGGGTCGTAGCCAACCACTTTGCTGCATGAGATAAGAAGTACGGCACATCCGAATTAATGGTTCTGGCAGTTGTTTAACTGCAAATGGATAATGATGTAGCTGCACCATCACCAATAACATTTGGTGAGCGTATGAAGTGTTACGATATTGTCCCCAGAAGATCGCAAATGCCCCAAGGGACTTCTTGACCAGGAAGTAGACATAGTAGGATAGGTTCTGGCAAGCCACAATCGGACAGAGATAGAGCCCATCTTGTGCCTGCCGCATAGCCCGATTCACCATATAGTCAGAATGCAAAGCCTGTTGAACCTGTAATCTTGTACCCCTGCATATAGCCACCCCAGCTAATTACCATATAGACATCAGATTCGGACAAAGACATGGTGACGGCTCCTGCATCATCAGAGCACTAGATAGACAGAGTTGTATTTTTTACATCATATCTCTGTGACAAGAAATAGTTGGACCAATTTTGCTACCTGTCAGCTGTTTCGTGATTACTGTGACCAAACTGTGAGACTGAATAAATTGTCTGGGAATATGAAAGGGTCGAATGCGCTGTGCGAATGTTCGAGAACCCAAATCATCTCCTAAGACGGTCAAAACGCTGTACCTCAGTTTGCCCATTACTGTGAGCTGAGAAAGCAAAAGCTATATTGGGGACGAAATGAACTAACAAAATTGAAATGAGTGATGTCATTCGAGTTATGGAAGGAGCGGTCTGTGCTCAATCCGAATCAGTCTGAAAGACAACCGTCATACTGCATTCATCCATGCATCCAACTGCATAGTAACTCTCTCCACAGACCTGGTGCATGTGGTTGAGATATTTGAAATTGCTTATGGTACATCATGGAAACCGAGGATTAGGAGCGGGACATCAGCAACAAATCTAGTTTCCGTCAGGAACACCCGCGAGTTCCTGCTGGCCTTGACGGCTCTGACGGAACCTTGTACCCTCTGACGGAGAATCAAATGCGGCGCGTCGCGTTGCATACCTATCCCTCGGCGGCTATTATTCCATGTCCCTTATTCTTCCGACGCTTCGCGTTAAATACTACCCCATGGATGCTCAGGTAAAGTGAAGGAATCGCCACCCCAGCGTCGCAATTCATGTACTTTGCGTGCGGAATGTGGTGACGTATACGCAACGTCAGAACGACACGTGTGTTACACTCTTCGCCTGGGCTCCAGTTACGCTGTAGCAGTTTGCCCAATCCCTAGAGCTGTTGATGCCTTTCTCCGGCCGAGTGCCACATTTTACCTCTCCGCTAACGCTATGTACCGGATGCTGCACTTTCCCATGTATATTTAACTTTGAGATTGTGTCACTTATTACAATACGGTCTTCACTTCGGATATATCGCTTGCTGTTGCATTTGCTTCACCATTGTCGTATTTTACAGGTTTGAAATATACTGTCCAATCTTCACACTCTCAAGTACTATGCCCTCAGTCCACGAAATTCTGCGTTGATTCATCATCAGCTTGCGATGTTTCTTCCTCCTCATCATCATCGGCAATGTTGCCATCGTCACCCTCATACCTGTCGACATCACTGGTTCCTAGGTCAAACCTCTCGAATTTAGTTGTGGCCCATCGTCACCGGCTCGCGGTGGGGATGGCATCGCTCTGCACAATCTCATCACCTTCAGCATCATAATTGTCGCTGCCCCCTGGTATCCCAAACTGCAGTTCGTCATCCATACAATCATTGTCTATTGCAATATTTGGGTCACTGCTTCCGATCTTAGGCTCCTCAAGCCCAATCTCGGAGATCACCTAGTCAAGAAGAATAGCATTGTCGACAGGCGTTGCTTCCCTGCTGATGACCTCGGCAAGTGTTGGGTTCTCCGCCTGTTGGATCTGATGCTTGACTGTACCAAGAGTGTATTTATGCACCCTCTGTTGGTAGCTCTCCGGTAGTGTGTTCCAGGTATTCATCAAGAATGTATACGTGTCTGCAATGCCAGGCACAGTAAACAACTTGCAACCTGTTGCAGCTCTGCAGGATACGTCCTTACCACCGTCGTTCTTGTAGTTGAAGTAGTTCAAGCGATCAGGTTTGTGCACTTCCAGGTTTCACTTGGAAGCTTTTGGAGGAACACCTTTGTTCTGTTGCCACTCTGGGAGAGCATGGCGCAACGCAGTGCAGGTACACATGATCAGTGGGGAGGGTAGATGACTGTCCTTGTCTTCAATCATGGAATTATAAAATCCATCAGCATACTTACTGCGGTTATTCGCCCGATGATAAAATTTGATGTTGATTCACCCTGGGATTGCTTCTGCCAGGAGATGAAGTGGACGCTGGCCATTCGTTAGCAGCTTTCGACACTCTCTGCATTGGATTTGGACTGCGTACATCACCTTCCATACGCTCTGCCACAGGAAAATGATACTGATTGTCTGCCAGATGGGAATCAATGAATTCCAAATGCTTTGCGTCGGTTCCAAAGCGGTGGGGACCATATAGCTATGCTATATTGTCCCTTGCTGATTGAATCTAATGGGATTGAACTGTGTCGACTTGTGCTCAAACCGGGTACCAGTTTGACCATGTCTTATCCAACATGGGCAGTTGCTTCAGCATATCTCTTTCAAGATATCCTTTGTTCGTGCCTCAAATGCAATGGACCAAATGTTGTTTTGCTGCATAGCGGTATTCGAGTACTTCTCTATTGTCTGCCAGTGTGGGGCTTCACCGATTGCTTTCGGAACGTGTCACGTTGTATAAGCTACCGTCTCCAAGTTCTTTGCGCTCATAAACGGCCATCTGTTCCACATATAGAGCTCCATGACTCTGCCCATAGCAAATACAGGACGCGTCATGACTGAGTGACCGAATAGATGGATGCTGCGACTGCCGGAGACCATTGATCGGGGTGTAGACACCGCCTGCAGTTGCAACTGCCGCTGCCTGTGTCTCTGATGTCTTTCTGTAGCTCGCGTTCGCAGTGGATGTGTAATGATTGCGCAGGCTTCTGGATTCGAGATGGGGGTAGGCAGGTTTTCAAGACCGCTGAGAGGAGAGGGAGTGCTAGCAGTGCTGGATGCAAGGCTGGATACAATGCGATGCATTGAGTCTGCCTGTGAGGTTCCTCCGGGTGCTGGTGTACTACGACTGCTTGTACCCGCCGTAGAGGTTGGAGTATTTATTGACCGTCGCTGTCTAGCGGACGGGGTGGAAGCCACGGGTTGAGTGATATCTGCCACACCAGAACTGTTCAGCGAAGATGAGGGGATGAAGTTCTGATCATGGATTGTAGAGGCTACGGAACTCCCTTCTTGAGAGGTATCCCTCTCCCCAGCCGGTGCAGAAACACTTCTCTTAGCAGGGGGCAGCCTAGAATTCCCTGAATGCCTATGACAATTCGTATGACCGGAGTCGTGTCAGGGTGGCAGCTTTGAGAAGGCATAGTCCGATATAGAAGTTCGACTTTGAGAATGTAGGAAGATTTCCCTCTGACTGCATATGCAATGGCAGGTGAGATAGACTTCTATTTGAGCGACCGCGGAGGGATTCGAGAAAAATGGGAGGCACAGTGTATACCACGCTAGACTCTAAATCATAATCGCCCGTGACGATATCTGGGGATGAAAACCCTTGAACAGCATTCAATCATGGGGCTAACTGCCATCATATTAAACTCAGATTTCACTCAGCATTGATATTCACTGTTACTGCAACGTCTGGAGGTCAATTTGCACTGCTTGAAGGGTGTATAAGCTGTCTTGGCTTGATCATCATATTATTGCACTCGTTCTTGGGACAATACTTCAAACCATCGACTGTGTATATCTTCAGCTTCACGGTGGAAATCCTCCTTTGGCAGAGCTAAAGGTATTTCAAACCAAACTATGATGTATTCTCTAACTTATGATCACAGTTGCATGTGCTTGTTCCACCGCTAGGCCTGTTGGTAGCCGTGTTGGATGGTTGCACAGTGGGGATAACCTGAGAACTACTCTGTTTGCTCTGAGATGCACGAGGTCTGAGCGGTAAATGTGGTATGTGATGCAAAAGCAATGCCCGGTGGTGTAAACTGTCCTCACCCTGAGTACTAAATCTCATCTCGAGGCTTGTCGTTCATGAGGTGCCTGGTGGTTGTGCAAGAGAAAGCTGAGCCATTTTTTGTTCGTTAACCAACAAAACACAGGATATGAATCAACAGTATCATATTTCACAAGTTCAACCAAGAAATCCCCGGAACTTGAGTATATATATCCCTTCTTCCTGCCTACACCTCGACTCTCTTTTCCTACCGTATTTTACACACTGCCGGCATCCTGAACTTTCTCCACATCACGTTACTTGCCCATAACAACGCCTCTCATTCCAAAACACACCCGATAACCTACACAACTTTGTACTTCTCCTCTGGGTTTCCTTCCGGTAGATGCTAATGTACCATAATGCTAACTCTTCGGATGTAGATTCAGTTCCAACTCACAGCGATGGCACCAAAGGGCAGCGGCAAAGGAAAGGGGAAGGCTAGGGCAAAGATGCCGACATCAGTTATAAATCGTCGCCTGTTATTGGATCGGGACCGTATGAAGGGATTCATCTCGGAACGCATCCGTGGACTCATATAAATATACAATGTTTCTGGCGTCAAGGATGAGAGGGCAGGGGACCTCTTTTATGATACAATCATTCTTGATGCAGTCACGGCTCGCCACTTTTCACAATTCCAGCTGATGTGGCCGCACCGCAGGCGCAGGAGTTCTGCTTTTCCGGAGTGGTGGGCAGCCTTCCGCTCATATCTGGGGCAAATGTTTGACTACACCTGCAACCAAATGAACAATTGGAGGTGGGACAACCCCCGCACCTTCATCGATGAAGTCGATCGCTCCAATCTGCATTCAACCAGCTCTGCAAAGGTTAAACGCACTGGCAAGAATTTCTCTTCGTACGGTAGCCATGATCTCAGGGCAAAGATTGAGCCGCCATGCTGGCAGCAGTATAAGCCAGGTGACTTCCTGGCCGTGAGACCCCTGAAGTTGGATGAGGTACTCGACGAGTATGATGATGATGAGATCTGGGTGGATCCCAGACTGCCGAGTGGTGGAAGGAGCTGTCCTGGCGATAGCAATGACAATGATGACGGCAAGGGTGAGGATGACACAGAGGGCGGTGAGAAAGGAACTGGGAAAAGGAAGGGAGCAAAGGGTGGGAAGGGGAAACGGATGGCGACTGAGGACAGGAATGGAATGGGGAAGGCAACGGAGGAAGGGAAGGGGAACGGGAAGGGGAAGGGGAATGGGAAATGGAAAGGCATTGTTAAACAAACCCTAGGGGGAGAAAGCTCGCAGAGTGGTTGAAAGGCAACAGGAAGCATAGGGAATGGGACATGGAGGGCTAAATAGAGCGGGTATATTTAGAGCCGGAAGCATCCCCCACCGTGAAAATTGCCTCAGATGATAATACCGACTCTACCAAGGAGTCGGTGGGCAAATATGACACAGCACTTGATTCTGATGTGGTCATGCGCATGGAGGATGATGTGGACGCACCGGATGGCATTGGTTTGGATGGTGATGTGGATATAGAAACGGACGGTGACGATGAATAGGAGGAAGATGAAGAGGAGGAAGATAGGGAGGAGGAGGAGGAAGAGGATGAGGTTACTAATGAGGATGAGGATGATGGCAAAGAACCTCGGACGATTGGCCAGGGTGAGATTGTCAATCCATCAGCCGACGATGTAGATACCATGGTAGGCAATGAGCCAACCATGCTAGCTGAGCAAGGCCACGAGATGCGCAAGCATACCCCACGGCAAGATCCTCCAGCGCCTGCCCTACGGCCACTATCTCCGGAGCCTCGCCCCCGACAACAAACTCCGGTGTCTCATCCCCTCATTGGGCGGGAGTGTTTCGGGCTTTTGAGGAGCAAAATTCTCTCCCAGCGGCACCAACTGTGCGAGAAGCCAGGGCAGCCGGAAAAACCTCGCATGTTGATGTTGATCGGCAGCTACTCAGCGAATCGGGAGGTGTTGACAGTCTCCCCGATGTCCCTCTCCCCGAAGTGCCCGTCCCCGATATCCCTCTCCCCGATGTCCCTCTCCCTGAGGCGCGCCTGGATGTCCCAGTAGGGGAGAAATGGACCTGTCCTCATGATGCAGAGGAGGTGTGCGTTCGGGTCAGGGTCGGGTATTAAGTTTGCGAGTATTCTTTGCTGTAATCTATTCATCTCAGGCACTGATCAAGGCGTGCATGGAGGTGTTTTGTTCTCTTGAGGTTTTTTGTATTCCGGCTCATCAATGTTAGGGGTTGTGGGCTTGTTCGTTTCCCTTCTACTAATCTATTTATCTCAGGCATTGATTATTACATGCGTCGTGAGGTTGTTGGATCTCTCTGGGTTTATTCTGTATTTGATTCATAGTATTATGGGACATCGCATATGCCGTGTTTTTGCAACTCCTGGCATGTAAAGAACCTCCTTGTGATGGTGTTGAGGCTCATTCAATATCTCAAGTTAGCTGAGCGTATACCCACACCAGACTGCTCAGGCCCAGCACCAACTTTCGTCCCATTCTACAGTCAATGCTCCACTCCTCGCGTGTCATCGCCAATGCCAATAAAGACCCCATTCCGTTGCCCCAAATTTTGATGCCGAAAGAAGTTCACCTCAGCCAGCTGGCAACTTAAACATATCAAATTACACCATCCTGCACACCGTCAAGTAGCACGCCAGAAGAATCTGACAATTCGCAGCGCTCCCCGATGTGTTGAACCCACTCAGCGTCATGGATTCAGCCCAACCAAGGATTCAGTCGAAGTCTTGGACACGTTTCCCTACCTCGAAGAACTTGAAAACGTCGCAGACTCGGAGTCTCAACCACCGCCACCTCCTCCGCCACGAATGGACACATACCCAGGCGCCGGTGCTCCGCTGGGCGAGTACATTGCTGAGCCATGGGAATGCGACGCTGCTGGTTGCCTTGAGACGATCCTGCAGAACAATCCCTACCACCTGTTTGCCACACGTGAAGGGTATAAATATATCCAGTGCCGGATCAAGAAGAAGGGCATGAAGACGGACTATGACAACGTGCCGAAGGAAGAATACACCGCTCTGCAATTCCGCAGCTTCAAAACAGGGGATTGCATCCAGACGCTTGTGGCTAGCATGCCAGATGATCAGGCTCTCGGGGAGTGGGAACTGCACACTCTGGAGGATATGAAGTGGAATGACAATCACCAATGCCCTATCAAATACTGGAGTCGAGACATCATCAAAGCATGAGATGGTTGCTGCGGCAGCCAGCCTGCCCTGAGCATCATATTTACACCCCTCAGCATTGCTTTGACAGCGATACGCCACCGAACCGCCTCTATACCGAAACGCATTCTGCGGACTTGTGGTGGGAGACACAGGTAAGGAGAGATATCCGAGGGTGATGACGTGCTAACCGACATTAAGTCAACGCTCAGAGTGGGGGATACACTGGTTCCCTTGATCTTCATGTCCGATGGGAAACATCTCTCAAATTCTGCTGCCGACAAGAAAGACTGGCCTGTATATATGACGATTGGCAATCTATCTTCAAGGATCCGCCAGATGCCATAAACGCACAGCGTCTCACTGTTCGCTCTCCTGCCAATTCCGATCAAGAACCTCAATATGCCTGAGAAGCGGCTGGATGAGGAACGGCAACCAAACCGAGAGGTGCTGAATGTGGTCCTCTGGTGGGTATTAAAGACACTCACCTTGAAACACAATCCCAGCACGGAGAGCAGGTATTACCACATTCTCTGTGGAGATGGCAACTTGAGGCATTGCAAACCAGTTTTAGCAGCATGGCTTGCAGATTGCCCTGAGTGTAGTGGCCGACATCATCTCGAGCGGCATGACAGTCTTTGTAGTGAGTGTCCAAAGAACGAACTTGGAGATTATATACCTCCTGACATGCAACACCCCCGGAGGGATGACAACCTTTATCGAACGCTCAGCGATGCCAACACCGAGGCAGCCATTGCCGATCTCTCACCGCGGCATGTTGACTGAGGATTCAAAGTGTTTCGACATATTCCCTGTATCGTGAGCGACCTCCAGAAGCCTGACCTCCTCTATACAATGCAGATCGGCATGCTTGACCACTTCCAGAAGTGGATTTTGCAGTATATGAAGATGCACGAACGGCTCGACGAGTACAAGGCAATATGGTTATCTGTGCCAGCTTACCAAGACCTCACACCAAAAACTATGTCATATGAGGAAGTTTCTCAATGGAATTGGAAGGAGATGAAGGAAATGAGCCGGCACCTGCTTGGAGTTGTAACCCAGTCTCTACGAGGAGGAAGCCCTACTCAGCGTCGCATATTAAATTTCGCAATTGAGTACACATGGCAATGGTTACAATTCTATTTGTATGCTCTATATGTATCTCACAATGATGCAACAATGAGCTACATGGAAGACGCCTTGGGTCGTTTGCACTCCTTCAAAGATGTTTTCTTACTCGGGTGAGCCGGTAAAAAGGCGACGGCCACAGCCAATACCCTGAGAACGGTACTCATGAAGAAGCGAAAGGTAGATAAGGGAACAAATGCTGACACTTGGACGCCGTCCAAGAAGCGGCGCGAAATGGACGCCTGCTAGGATTATACCAGCCACGAGGTAGATGTTTCCAAGGAGTCAGATGCCGACTTCAACTTTCCAAAGATCCACTTGATGTATCACTGGGTCAAACAAATTCGTCGATACAGAGCTTTGCAACAATATTCTGCCAAGACGCATGAACAAGCACATGAAACGAACCTCAAGGACAGTTGGAATGCCTCCGATCACAATATCAACTACCTGCCACAAGTAATCACCATTCAGCGTAGCTTTCTCTGCTTCGAAATCAGAGAGCTCAATCTCCAAGCCCTCACTCAGCGTCGACAGAATAGTGTTGCCACCTGCAATCTCCTCCCTTCTAGTGCTGATCTGGCTGTCCCCCTGAGCTCCCAGTCATATGCGAAGGCCGAATTCATGTGACCCCAAATCCGCCGTGATGGAACGCATCCTGACACTATGTTCAAAGACTTCAGAGCATTACTCGACAATATGCAAGACGCAACGCACCACGTGACAATATACAATGGCACATGGAAGTTTATCGAGCATAAGGGTCATACCAAGACATATATATAGGATGAACAACTGCACCCAATGGAGCTCTGTACTTACCTTGGTATTAAGGTTCAAGTCGAAGGGTTTAGAAGGTGAACGCATATCTCAGATTTGTCGATGCACAGTAAGCCAGAGCTGGCGCGGAGGGGACCGACAGAACGACTGGGCGTGGGTAACGCAATGTCCAGGGAGGTGATATGGAGCGCTGAATGGTCGTCTCTCGTGGCAACTGCAATGACTATTCAAAATCAAACTCCTGAATGAGGATGGAGCTTTCGTTGAGAACTGGTTAGCGCTGGCACTCACCACCATACCTGAAAACTTGGCTAACTTGGATCGTGTCTCGAAATTTCTACACTTCAGACACGCACCGGTAGCTGTTGCTTTGCAAGGTGTCAGCATGGGTACCATCATTGGCTGCGCGCACGTAATTCCTCAGATAGCTTCTAGTACTAAGACAGGAGACAGACGGAATGAGCGCTGGATTGTCAATAGCCACACAGATCTGGCGACTTGGAATGATGTGTATAATTAGTAAAGAGAGAATTGGATTTTGCACGCAGGGAGAACGAATGCGAGGCGAGGTTTTCACAGCGTCACCCATCGCATCTCAATCCGAATGCAAGTGCGTACCCAATGAATGAATTCCGACGTGACGTCACAGTTGGCCACAACGCCAGAGGGTTTGTTTAAAAGATGAGAGCGACAGAGTGAGAACAAACTATGAAACTGCGACGGGAGGGCGATATGCAACGCGACTCATGGTATTAGCGCCGGGCGCAGAGTCAGCGGCCACCGGGATGTCTCTCACGGCTCTGACAGACCGCGTCCACTCTGACGGAGCCATTCCGCCTCGATGGAAATGATTTTTGCTGATGGATGAGGAATGGTGAGGAAGTCGTGCGATATTAATCAAAAACTGGTGACAGAATCTACATGCCGTCAGTTGCCGGCTGAAAGCGCAGGAATGTAATAGGGCCACATCATTACTCACTCAGATAACGTCGATTGAGGTTGATCAGAAAATTCAGAGTCCTCAAAGCTTCAGGATTCAATTGACAATACTTAGAAACACAATATTGCATGTCAGTAATGAATATGCGATTCGTTGCATACCATGATTGAGTGTACGAAGGCCTTCTCGATGTATTTCATTTGAACATCAACAGAGCATCAACAATTTCTAGTCTTACACATTCCACAATCAAAGGGCTCCATTGTCTCGTCCTTCCAAAGTAAATGTGTTCGTGGGTGTTATAGCCAAAAGGGCAAATGGCACACATATTGCCCCATCCTAGACATGAGCGTTAACGGAGCGTCAACAGTTTTCAGTCTTACACATTCGACATTCAAAGTGCTGCATTGTCACCTCTGTCCAATGTTGATCTTTTGGTCGTCGTTATAGCTAAAAAGGCATATGACACACTCGGCGCCCCATCCTGGAAATGAGGGTCAATTGAGAGTCAATCGTTGCTGGCCTTGCCTCTAGGAAAGTCCAATGGCTGTGCGGCGACATTGATACATACTTGATATATTGGCTGCCTTTCTAGGCAAAAATGCTGCGACAACATCACAACTATGTCCTCAAAATGAGCGTTGAAGGAGCGTCAACCATTTATGGCATTGCATCATGCGAAACCCAAGGGTTGTCCGGCGAGATTGATGCATAATCGAACTGTCAACTGCCTTTCGTGGCAAAAATTCTTGAGACAACATTGCGCTTATGTTCTAAAAATGAGCATCATCAGAGTGTCAACATTTTTTCACCTAGCATCGTAGAAAATGCAAGGGCTGTGTGGTGACATTGACCCATAATCAAACTATCGGCCGCTCCTCTAGGCAACAATGCTTGGGGCATCATCGCTACTGTGTCCTAAAAATGAGGGTCAATGGAGCATCAACAATTTTTGGGGTTGCATCTTGGAAAATCGCAGGGCTTGGCAGCGACAATATTCCATAATCGTAATATTGGCTGCCTTTCTAGGAAATAATGCTTGGGACAACATCACTACTATGTTCCAACAATGAGCGTCAATGGAGTGTCAACAATTGTTAGCCTTGGATATTCAACAATCCAAGGGCTGTGCAGCGACATTAACCCATAATCGAACTACCGGCCACCTTGCTAGTCAGAAATGCTTGCGACAGCATCGCAACTATGTGCTGAACCTGGGTGTAGGCGGAGTGCCAATGGAGCGTCAGCAGAGCCTCAACGATTTTTGGGCATGGAACTTGCAAAATCCCAGGGCTGTGCATTGAGATACACCCATAATCAACATATAGGCTGCCTTTGTGGGCACAAATGCCAGTAACAGTTCCACAACCGCCGCCTGAATATAAATGTCAGCCGAGAGGCAACATTTTATGTGGGGCTCAGTAAGTTTCAGCACAACGAAATACGTTGTATTGTTCGTAAATGCAGTTTTTCACCATCAGTCTTGTCAGTATGACCCTGTATACAACTTCACCACCATGCATGCACCGTCTCACAGGTCTTACTTTTGTCTTTTGTGTATCTCAAGAGTCAATATTTAAGCACCAGTGTTCTACTCAACAATAATGTAACTTTTGACAATCTCTCAACTGGAGTTAGACAGCTTTCAATTCCTACAACAATGTCAGATTTCGAATCTATAAATACCGCATTGTTAGAGGTTATGATATCTTCCAAAAATGAAGGTGTGATTATTCGCGATTTGAGCGACCTTACTTTACAAATCATATTCATTGTTAGGTGGGCTTCAATGAATGTTGGCCTGAAACCTCCTATTGCAAGAGGTAATTCGAGAATTGCGCCTTTTAGCTCAACAATTTGCACTACGGAATCGACGAGGCTGGCAGCCGTGGCATCAAATGCATTGTTTGTCATAGAGTTCTTCGCCATTGATCGGAACATGGGACCAGCTCCATGGGGAAACACTTCGCTAGGAAAAGCGCACATTGCAAAGTTAAGTGAATTCACAGAGTCGGAGGTTTCCGAATTGACTAGTACAACCATTGATGAAACCGCTTTGGTCATATTGAAGAGACATGGAAGTCGTGGAATTACAATAGTGAGTTCACAACAGAAATTGATATTCAACTGTTAGATCTGACATATATTCACACAATTGACAGAGAGAATGCTCCAAACAGGCAGCAGAGGACTACATAACCGCTGAATTTCACAAAGGTAGCTGGAATCGCTACCTCATGTTAGTATTTGTTTCGGCTCACAGTCCATGGAATGCAATATCAAACCTTGAGCTGGACCGCTCATAGAAGGCATTACGCGGCGACCTGGTGCCGCCACCTGCAAGTACCCTTAGCAACATTTGCCGGAGGGACTACTCACTGTCAGTGGATGCAATTAAGAAGCAATTGCCATCACGAAATGAAGTTATCTTAGCTTGGGACGGGTGGACTTTGATGAACAAATTTCGGTTACCATCGGTCGTAGCATACTATATGGCTCTAATTTGGGCATTGCAAGAGGTACATCTCACATTCGACGAGGTGAATAGCCTGTTCTCTTCTTATTTCGAATGGTAATTGAGAATAATAGGTCATGGGTCAACATACTGGAGCAAGGCTAGCCATGCATTTGAAGGAGGTTCTGGATCGTTTCTAGCATACCGACGGCCGTTTACTTGGAATTAAGACAAACAATGCTTCTTCAAATTACTCGATGACTTGGGAACTACAATCGACCCTTCAGGCCTCGTGAATCAGGTGGCCTGCATTGAGAAACCACATACCATGCATGGCACAAGTCATTCAGCATGCTTTAGGTGCATTCACGAGCAATCTCAGCGTGAAAAGCCGCACCAAGTCTTGGGAAGCACCAGAGCGCGATCAGCAATTTGGAAAGAATGAAAGCACAAAGATTGGGAAGATTCAAAGACTGTGAAGAGAGGGCAATGCAACAATCAACAAGGGGTTGGCTATGCGACCAGGTTTGACAAAGATAATTGCGAAAGTACGTATTTGTAGATATTTTGAATGACCTGAAACTAACCTTCATATAGCAGAGAATGCTTGCTGTGTTGATTACGCTGACACCTGGTCCTCGAAATGAGTTGATTGACTGTCAAGAGGCGAAAATACAACTAGCAGTACTAGCTATTACGGAAGCGGAAACATGGTGGAATTCAGCAGTGAAGTTGCTTGAGTGAGCATAACAATTACAAGAATTCAGCCGGGAGAGGCTGAAGAATACTAAATACAGTGATTTCCAGCCACTCTCCAAAACACCGGATGATTGGACAATTGTCAAGTACATCATGGAAGATTTGAGGCCATTCCATTACTGGACCCTGTGGATGTCGAAAAGGCATACAGTTACTCTGCATCATATCATCACATTCTACAATAACATGTTCGATCATATGGATGGCGTTATGCGAGTTTTGGCTGAGAAGATGACGCAATGGAGGGAAGACTTATACATCGCCGAAACGGTTGTGCACCAGAAGCTGTCCAAATATTATGCTGAAGTCACTCCAATGACAGGACTGCATCTGATATCGGAAAATATCTTTGATTCTATCCGGGAGTGGCGATTGTTCAGAAAGTGGGACAAAGCGATCGATAGTATTCCCGAGGACGAGCCTTATATACTACCCAATACCAGGAGGCCTGTCTGATGTATGTGGAGAACGAATACTGTGTTAAACATCGACGAATGTCTATCATTAAACCCAAAAATGTCCCGCTTGGCTACATCTGCCCCTCTGCACAGGCTTCCGAATTTGGTCAATCGACTTTTGATCCATATGATTTGTCGCACGATGATGAAGATTACTTAACAACTAAAAGGGTGGCTGAAACAACACCCACACAAAGTGATTGCGCTTCACGCTTAATGACAGCCGCAAGGTTCTATTTGAATTCACCACCTGAAGCGCCGAAACACTGGGGGCAAATTTATCCCAATCTTGATGATTACCGCTCCGATCCCATGGAGATTAGCAGGGCATTCTTGTTTCCGGATATCACCGACTGGTAGCGCCAGCAAGAGGAAATGGATGCAAAGTACTCCGATCCCTCCAATGTGGCACGTGACATATTCTGTATTATACCACATGGTGTCAGAGTCGAGGCCAGTTCTTCCCTTGGGCAAGACGTTTTCGGCTGGAGATATTCTAAAACCTCTGGCGAGATGCTGTGGGAAAAAGTTGTAGTAAGGCAGGTTGCTCGAGCCAATAATGGAATATTGGCAGGCGATTGTGCGGCATTGGATAACATGGACACTGAAAACGAATTGGAATTGAAGAAAGAAGTGGAGGAAAGAAAATTGCACAGACTGGCCAAGGTCCATGACTGATTGGAGATGTGGCAGGGTAGCCAAAACCATCATGCAACACAGTAGGAATCCCGCGTTGAAAACAAGCTAATCACAGCTGCAGGATATATTTCAGATACAGAAGAGATCATCAAAGCATCCTGGTCAAACTATCAACATGACGGTGCAGCTGCATCTCAATTGTTAGAAAGATCACCTTTGCCACCAGCTTTGTCAGCAAAGGACCTCGCTGGAGGATGAACTCAAGTATTAAACGTCTGCCGAATCAAACGAATCGACCGGCATCCAACCGAATGTGATGATGATCGTGCACCTGATAGCATTTCAGACACCGAAAATCAGCTTAACCGGAATTGTAACTTGTATAATACAAATGTCATCGAAGAGGACTGCGAGGCAGACTATCAATCTTATATAGAGCCAGACAATGGCATCATGGCTTCAGACAGCCCAGAGCACTGGGTTGTAAGTGCCGCACCAAATGTTCCTGGATTGATTCGGCCAACACAGAGGTCAATGAATCAGGCTGAAAAGGGGTTGATGACTCCCAGCACAATGGAAACAAGGAGGAATAAGCGAAACAAGAAAATGTAGGACAGATTAGGTAAATATGTTTTCACCAGGTTCTATATGTTGCTTGACCAAGAATTTTGTTTATAGAAATAGTTTGGGAGAATAGTGAGCAGTCGCATGAGGATAATTGTTGATAAATAAGACTATAGCCGGCGAAATGTAATATTCAGAGAGAAATATCAATTTTGGTAGAATGAGAGAGGCGTGTGCAAGAACATTACTGGGCTCGGCATTGCCAACGGGTTGAGTCTCAATCGGACATAGAGGCACCCAGTATGTCCAAAAATATATTTATACAATAATCGATGGCAGCGGATATTAACTACACATAACAATAAAATGACTGTCAATGGAGTGTCAACAGAGTGTGAACAATTTTTGTTATTGCCCCCTGGGTAATCACTCCGCAGATAGGTTGCAGACAGTCATATGCAAATTTCTGGCCGCCTTTATAGCCAAAACACACTGTGATACCCTCCCAGCCCCATCTTGTAATTGAGCCTCAACGGAGCGTCAACAATTGTTGCTGTTGTATCTTGGGTAATCTGTAGGGCAACAGGTTGCAGACAGTCATCCACAATGTATTGGCCAGCGTTATAGGAAAAAGAGAAAGCAACATGCTCCCTGCCATATCTTGGAAATGAGCGTCAACGGAGTGTCAAGAATTATTGGCTTTGCATCATAGTTAATCACGGCGCAATGTGGTAGTTCATGTCTATATACATTGTTTTGACTGTGTTTGTACGTCAAACGGCTCAAGAACACTTAGTGTTAGCTCTGTAAATGAAATACGTTGTTACTGTCCTGGAGGATGTGGCAGGAATATCCCATACATATTTGCCTAGAAAGGCTGCAATATCCTTGTTTATGAATGCTTGTGATCAAGTATTACTCATATTACCGAAAATGGAAGCCGAAAAATCATTGACTCTCTGTTGACGCTCATTTTCAAGATGGGTTTGGGACGGTATCGCAGTCTGTTGTGCCGATAAACGGGGCTAGAAATTCGTTTTTGACTTTCTGCAACCTCTCGGCAGTGTGATCACCCAGGATACAAGACCAACAATTGTTGACGCACTGTTGATGCACATTTTCAAGATGGGGTAGGGAGCGTTTCACTTTCTCTTTTAACTTTAAAGTCTGCCAATCATTCATTCATGACAGTGTACAACCTGTCACCACCCATATTACCCAAAATACACTTCCAACAATGGTTGAGGCTCCGTTGACCCTCAGTGTGACCACCTCCAGCTACTACTCCAATGTTGATCGTTCATGGCCTCCAACAACATCTCCAATCTCTGTCAATCATGGCCTCCAATAGCATCTCTGAGTTTACACAATCATGGATTCCAAGTGCATCTCCAAACTCGCTCAATCCCGGCCATCATGTGCATCTCTAAGATCTGTCTTTTGGACACTCAAGGTGCTCCTCCAATACACTCAAGTACCGTCTGCCACTAGATTGACCTTATTGCTCACTATGCAGAGACTTAGATAGGTATTACATGCCCTATTATGATGTGGCGAATCTTGTGACTGTAACAAAGACAAACATGATAAATGGAATGTGTTGTGGTTATGTAACCCTCAGAGCCACTGCTGTGAGAATCTAGCATGAAGTTTCAGGACTCCTGTGGACTTGCTTAGAGGTCTCAGCAGCTCCCGAAGTTTCCTGGAACCCTGTGCTGTGGTCTCAGCAGCTCCATAATTTCCATGTGCTATATATCATGTATCGTAGCATCCTGAAAGCACCATGGTAACTGCATGTGCTTTCAGAACCATCTGAGAATCCTCTTGCACAGTGAGAAAGCAGTGAACTTAGTTCCAGGGGGGCGGCCTGGGAGCATCTGGGATTACTCAGGAGTACTGGTGAAGTCAACCAGAGTATCTTGGAGGGCTGCATGTGGCTTCCAGAACAATTACCATTTTCCTAATGGTGAGTTGAGAAAAGACAGCTTCAAAGAGTGCCATTAACTGTCACTCCATGGCGAGCCTGCAATCTCAGTCATTGAATCCAGCATAACAATTTACCTCAGTGCACCTCAATTCACCAGAACTTCCATGCCATCAGTTTGCTACTCACTGTGAGAAGAAATCTTACTATGCCTTCATACTATTATAATTAGCATTCGACCCCAATATTTCTTTTAACTCAACATTGTAGTAGTAGTAGTAAGATTCATACTGAATGTGTGTTGTAATAATGTGTGATTTACTTGCTATTTAATGCAAATCACAAGGTGAGTGAGTATATGTAACCGATTTATTCTTAATCATTACATCGATGAGTACTCAAATCAATCTGATTACCCCTTAATCATCCATCATACCTTTTCTTTCTTTCTCCTTGTCTGTATCTTTCCTTTGTGTACCAAATATCATGTGGGTGCTTCCACCTAAGTATCTATACTTGCAGTCCAGTATCAATAGATGCGGGAGTAAGTACTAGGTACATGGCCGTGGTTCCTATTGTAGCTGTAATGTGTATCTCCAAACGAAATGTGTAGGTAACTTAGAACAAAACATATACACACAATGCCCGAATATGTCTAGTCATTTCAGATGCTACTAGGTACATAGCTACTAGGTTGTATCATGTTGTGATACAATATTGACAGTACATAAATTCGTATAATTGATCTCGGTGACTAATTAATATCATAATGTATATTCTTATGATTAATCTCGGCGATTAATGAATATTGTAAAGGATATTCGTATGATCAATCTCAGTGATTACTAATTATCGTACTGGTAATAATTTGCCCGTTGATCGTGCAATCTTCATTGACACAAATCTTCACAAAATTCCTCTTCCTATCTCCCTGATAAATCTGGCATTCAGGTACTGTTGGCAATATTATGTATGACCGTATTCTCCCTCTATATTCAATTCTCCACTGCGAAGAAGCTCATGTGTTCTTCATCTTTGCTTTTTGCTTGGATTCCCAAACCTCGCTTGCAGATGTTGTATTGAGGGTTCTTGACATTTGGTGTTCTTGAACACCTTTCCGGAACAAGTTGTATTCAACTTTGCTTGGTTCTTGTTTTTGGATTTAGGAGGTAATTCCCACCTAGAAGAAATTACCTCAGAATCTGAGTCGTGATTGATGTCCGATACTGGAATAACAGATTCCGGAATGAATGATCATTCAGGTAATGTGCTTGGTCACGGTGTTACCTCAAAATTGATTATATAGTCGGAAAGAAATGTTTCATTATGGCGATAGTAAACTAATATCTCCGTAACCTTGATTATACATGCCAGCCACCAAATACACTCTGCAGCAAATACCTGATGTTCCTTGTCAAAACGATCCAGTAGTAATGATACAGCACACAGGATCATGTTGTACTTGTTATTGAACTTATGCTCAACCATGGGGCGGGGGTCACCGAGTACAATCCTAGTAGATAATACTGCTATTCTTGGTAATAATGATATTAATATTAAGAATTGAAAACAAAAATAATATTTCAGCTTCGTTCTCGCAGGTAGGTATCATTGGTACATGTGGGGCTGTCCTCCCAATGCCGGAGCTTTGCCATTGTTTTATAGCTTACTTGTATCGTGTGATTGGTTTTTTGGAAGAGTTACTCTCCCGCATGTGGCCATCACCATCAATCAAGGATTGCTATGATCTCATCTGTAATATCGTAGAGTACTCATTTAGTGAGCCAATCTCTTGTGATAGCGACCATGCTTCCCAAAGGTTATTGTGTTCTTGCATGATTAGTTTTGAAGAATGTCTCTCCCCTAAGGGCTATCATCCGGAATTAGATTGAATCGAACAGTAACTTCCGCATAGATAGCTCACAACTTGTTTATTTCGAATAGTCGGAACAACTCCTCACCTGACGTGGTTCTTTGGAATGCATTTTGCAAGTTTGCTTTCTCGTATACATCAAGCAGCAACCTTCACCTTTAAGGCTATTTGGCTTCACTGCATCAGAGGCTTACATGCCAACTCACCATTGCTCTGCCAACATTCAATGTTGATGTACTACTTCAGCAATATAGTCAGAGAGTAGTTTGCTTTGCTCGCATATCCCTACCAGGGGAGTCGGAAGCTTCGGGACTCATCTGCTTGCCCACTTCTCAATTAATCTGACACACCCTGCTCAGGCCAAGACAATTCTCTTTGGCCGGGGAGAACCCAAGGTCTTCCGATCTGATAGTGGAATGGCTTGAAGTCCTGCCTACTTGTACCTGGGCTATCAGCTGCCTGACATGGCAGTCGCTTTAATGCAGTCAATGTGTCCGATCCCACCAAGCTTAGTTCGATGAATGTGGTAAGAAATATCTGGCATCTTTTACCTTGAAGGTTTAAGACTGGCCAAGGTTATTGCATTATCAAATCAGTTCTACCATAGTATTTGAACTTTCAATGAATCCGCTAGCAATGAGGCTAGCTATCAAATCCACAACAGGCTCCCATGTAATCCCACTAAAGACCACTGGACTGGCAAACTTGCGTTGTCTAAGACAAATGTTATGTATACCAAGTGACTAGACCTAGAGTAACTCCGTGGTATATATCCCTTTGACAATTAAACAAGTACCATTACCTCTGTTAAGGGAGAACCCCTAACACCAAATTCTCTCCTGCCTCCATTAAATGCAACATTGATGTGAAGGTACTTCTCCAGACACAGCCTATATACACGCTTGAAAGGGAAGTTATGCTGATGATATTGCCTTCAGGACCACTAACAAACCTGCTGCATCCAAATATAATAGAATATCATGAAAGTACAAGTGTTCTTCTGGTGGATTTACAACATACTGAGATTTCTATTTCTCCTCAATTGATAACATACTCACTATAATCTCTTGTAACTTAACCATCACTGACAAGCTCCAAAATTTATGGATGTCTGCAGATGCCAATTGCAGTAAAATCTCTATGCCATACAGTCACCTCATATGCTTGATCTTTCACACATAATTATTGTGTTTGGAGGTGTTGTATGAAGAAATGCATATTCTCATTCAGGTCCTCATTAGATCATTCTACCTGTAGTAGGATTTACTGTATGCTACAAACCATGTTAATGTTGTGAGTTTTCTTCGAGTGCATCTGGTTCAGGTGCATCTGGTTCCATTCTACGTGCATTGGCTTAAACCAATCTCCAATTCTGGCATCCATGGATACCATTGTTGATAGGTGTACTAACATTCAACATTAAGAATTCTTCTATTGCGGTGCACCAGACAACATTCTACATTGCAATACCACAGTGCCATCTTCAATATAACTTTGAAGCAGTGATGTCCTCTCTCCTACACCCTATCAAGGCACACCTTGAATGTCATACTTCCCAACTAGTGTAACTTCATTCCCCATTTGGCCTTTTATTCCATTGCACTCAGTCATATGTTTAACACTTTATCAGCAATATGTATTTTGGTCGCTGGGCACTTCTGTGAGCCTGTGAGAGTTGTCGGACCAGAATCCCAGGTAGGTCAATTCCCGGAGTTGACTGCACCTAGCATTAGCAACGGTTGCATATTTGGAACTGGCCGGTTTCATAGCTCTGTGTGGCAACGGCCTTACCACATCAAAAATCAAAGATTTTTTAAGCAAACTGCCCAATTAAGTCCACCAGTATTGATCAGAGAAATTAGACTTGCATAAGTGAATTATGCAGCTTTGCATGGCGAACCATTTGGTTGTCTCCAATTTTCGATATCTTCAAAACTCGGCAAGCAATGGTGCAAAAACATTGTTGTTGCGCGAAAAATCACAGTATTTTCAAAGCTGCTTGCTGAAGTTTGAAGATATCGAAAATCGAAAACAAGCAAAACATACGCCATGTCAAGCTGCATAATTCACATACCAAGCTCCAAATTCTCTGATCATTATTGGTGGACTTAATCAAGGGAACCGTCTTGCAAAACCGCAACCAAAGCAGCTGCTTCCGGGTTTTCTTCGACCCTCTATGATAGAAAATGTCCCAGAATGGAACTGTTGCTAACAGTAAAGCCTCAACCGATGGAGTAGTCTTCAGGTTCACCTGGGAGCGCTGGCCATGAACTCTCAGGACTCACTGGACCAATGCAATGGCCTTCAGGTGCACTAGGGAGCCCAGGCGACAAGCCAGTGAGCACCTCGTATTGCTGTAGAGAAGTCTGGTAACAACGACATCTTCATTAGGAACGCTGCTGGTGCACCTTGAAATCATTGTTACAATATATTGTATAACAATTTTCAAAACTCATGCATATGGTTTGTATTTTCATCTATGTATCCATATATCTATGTAGCTATCCATCTACAAACTGTATATCTGGACTGGCCGCTGGCAGCACTTCAGGGAGCAATTTAAGGTGTGCGTGGAGAGGGCAATCGAGTGAACTGAGAGCTACACTTCAAGGCCGTGATCAAGCAAGTTCAGTGATACACTTTGCCAGATGTGATAGAGCAAGCATGGTGATAAACTTAGATAGCGAGATTGAGTGAATTGAAAGATGTACTTGGATGCCCTGATCATGCAAGTTGAGGAATGTACTTGGAGGCTGTGATCAAGTGAGTTTCGAGACACACTTACAGTCAGTGATAGAGCAAGTGGAGAAATCCACCTGGAGGCCATGTTACAGTGAGTTTCAAGATGAAGTTAGAGACCATAATAGAGTGAGAATGGTGATGGACTCAGAGCCTGCAAATGAGTGAAATGAAAGATGCACTTGGTGGCCATAATCAAGCAAGATCAGAGATGCTCTTGGAGGCCTTGGCAGAGCAAGTTGGCAGATGCACTTAGGTTGTGAGTTCAAGTAAATTGAGAGATAAAGTTGAAGGCTGGGATTAAGCGAGTGCCGAGATACACTCGAAAGCCATCATTCTGTCAACTTAATCATTCATTTGGGGGCAGTGTTTGAGATAAACTGGGGGTGGTCAATCTGAGGGCGGTCGATTGGCAGGAGGACATGATCGATGCTGAGATCTGTTCATTAGTTAACATGCTATTGTGAGAATGTGGCAAGAGTTGACTTTGCCTCTGGGCTGAGGGTAAGCTGGCCGGAGGTGATCTCAAGGAAGGCACACCACCAGCTGAGTTTACACTCGGGGGTTTACTCATGATAGTGACACTTAAGGGAGACCTGCTGCAAGCGACTGTTACGAGGGTAACCACACCTTATCTAAAATACTTCGTTAAGTACCTAGTATACTTCAAGGTGCGTACGGCCGTAGATCCTAGTTCCTATCTTTCAAGTATGCAGCTATCGTATCCTTGGGAAGACACTGCAGATATTTATACTGTCCTTGAGTCAAAGGTTTAGCGATAACCTTTCCTGACCTCATCCGAGACAATAAGTCAGCTTGTTTCTTATACTTTTTCCGTTCCTTCCTAGATTTGCGAATAAACTACCTGGTATTCTTAATAACTCGAAGCTGCTGATGAGGCTCCGAACTGTCAAGATCTAGGTCGCTTATATCCTGGCCGGGTTCCTCAGCCTGCTGATCAATCCGCTGATAACTATTGCTCGAGGGGTTGCTAGGCGGAAGAGAGCTATTATCAGGAACTTTATTCTGCACCTGGATTATTCTATCCAGATGAATATTATCCAGCCTACTAGGCGATCCACGATCTCCTTGAATATCCCGAGGCGCCACGCATACCTCTACCTCAAGTGCCCTTACAATATCTCTCTGAGCAGGAACTTCCGAGCGTATTCGTAAGTTATCGATATGAACAACTAGTTCTTGTTGTAATTGGATAATCGAAGATATCCACCAAACACTTTGCGCCAGAAAGATATATTGATTATCTCTTGGGTAGGGGACTATCTTCTCAAGAGCGTAAACTATGACGTCGTTATTGTTCTCAAAGGTAATAGTCATTCGTGGGATAAAGGATAGTCAAAGGTGCGGGGCTGCCGCTACACAAAGCTCATAGATTCTAGGTATAGATATAATAGGTATAGGTATCATAAAAACGCAATAATAAATAAGGATATTTCTCCACTGGTAGGTATCGTTTTTCTCTCTGGCTGTTCGAGCTTGTCTTCTTCATTGCCGGAACAATGTGATCTCTTTATAGTCCCTTGAGCATGGTTTCATCCAACTGGAACTATGATTTAATCCCTCAAATGATAGCTACGTATCTTAGCGTCTTACGGCCCGTTGCCCGCGCTTCGACTATCGATAGCCACACATCCCTTTGGTTATCGTGTTCATGCAATGTGGTTTCAAAGCATTACGCTCCTGATAAGAATCAGGCCATCCATCGCATGATATCATATCGGCTCATAAATCAGACCATAACTTCAACTTTGACTTATCGCAACGTCTTGATTGGGAGTTGGAATGCACACCCCCACAGTGATACGTCACTTGTGATAATAATCACTCATAGTCTTTCATCGGTCAGAATACGATGCTATGCCAACGTAGATTGTCATGCGCGTTAATCAAAAGGCACTTTGCCACTGATTAAAACATTACGAATCCAACTCATCAACTCAATGCCAGATGTCCGTTTTAGGCTTATTGCCAACGCCATAATCCCTCAGTCATATGTGCTTAAGTGTTCAACTTTAACCTGGACGTGCCCTGCATCCAATACGATTGGAAACGAGAGAGCCCTTTACTTGCACGACTGCCATGAACAACATGTACAACCGCATAGTATCCAAGAATGAATCTGGTTGAGAACATCGTGCTCGGCAGGACTTTAGTCCTTTCGATCTGGCAAGGTGTTGCATCATCAAATCAGCTGCCGCCGCACTTTGCTTTCAATGAATCCGCCAAGTCATAAGCTTGCCCAATGGAGACGTAATTTGTAAGCCCCCGCTAAAGGACATACCGCATGGTATTGAGGACCATTCCACTGATAGGAGAGAACCCTTAACAGCGACAAACAGTTGATCCTGAGTTGATGCAATACTCAGTGCACGCTGTATTTGGTGTTACCTCATAATCATGGCATGGAGAGGAAGAGAGGGATAACTTAGCTTTTAGTTGGCTTGTGGTGGTAGAGTTGTGCACAAGACAGAGTAAGATGAGGATGAAGATGGGAATGATGTGGGACAATATGAGAGTATGTGTGCAATTGGACATAAGACCTGCCTTATTAGACTGAGAATACTACAGATCAGTGTTTTTACCAACTGGATTGAAAATCATGCCCACCATATCAGGCATGGTCCATTCACTTGTACACCAAATTCTCATAAGTCGCAGTCTCTCATGATTATTTCACCATTCTCCTCACAACTCTCTGTTTCTCATCCACAACCCAACTATCACAAGCGAATGCAAAGTCAAGTCATCCCTCTTGAACTCTACATACCATGATCATGAGTTAACACCAGATACATCATCAACCCAAGATCAACTGTTGCCCGCTCTCCACCTGCATCTCATCTCCCATTTGTCATATATTTGAGCACTGTATTGTACTCTACTCTCTACATTCCCACAATTTTGAGTTAACCAAGGAATATATTCTTGGGTCACATAGTGCCTGCCATCTATTTTACTGCCTCCAGAGTGGCCACCTCCAAGTTCACCTCCAATGTCACTAAATCACAGCCCCCAATGTGCATTTCCAAATCCGCTCGATCACAGTCACCATATTCATCTCTGACCTCCCTCCATCATATCGTATAAGGTTATATCCATATTGTGCTGATTACGGCCTCCGAATAATTCTCCAAACTAGCACAAGTACAGCCTCCAAGTACTTCTCCCAGTTTACTTGATCACAGCCTCCAAGTGCATCTCCCAACTCACTCGATCATCGCCTCCAAGTGTATCTCAGTTCACATGATCTCTGCCTGCAAATGCACCTCAACTCAGTCGGAGTGTCCAGGTGTTTGTCCCATTGCACTCATGTACTGTGTACAGCCAGATGAACTGTATTCAAATATTCAGATTGACTAAGATAGATAATAAGTGCCATAATATGATGTAGCAAATATTCTTGTGATTGTGAAACACTAATGTCAAACAAAGACAAATATGATAGATCAAATGGTTTGGGGTTAAGGGACCCTAAAATCCACCACTGTGAGAATACAACACCAAACTCAAACTCATCGGCAGACCTTACTCAGAAGTCTCAGCTGCTCTCAACATCTTCCGCAGACCTGTGCAGAGGTCACAGCTGCACCAAAATTTGACTCTCGTATATGTCAAATATCATTTCATCTTGAATCCATCTCCATATCTGCAGGTGATCCCACCTGCACCTGAGAAAGCATTTGCAGCATTAGAGAGCACTTTGCTTAGCTGCAAGAGGGACCTGGAAGCGTCTGGAAATATTTAGAAGCACCAGTGAGGTTGTCAGGAGTGTCTGGGCAGTTTGCATGTGACTTCAGGACCATTTTACATTTTGCTGATGTTATATACTGTTGCCTACATACTCCAACTATCTATCTTTATTTCAGCAAATGGAATCTATGCCAGCCAGGTGAGGAATCACTATTCACAAATAAATCAAGAAGCACACCTTGAGAGAGCACTCAGTCAAGAAAACAGCCAATCTTTGTTTTCCATCAAATGTATACCTTCCAACCTTCTCCTTTCATACCTCATATTGCGGATGTCTAATTCCCCAGATGTCATGTATGCAGCAAGATGAAGGTACGGATCAGGAGATTGAGGATGACGAATGTGAGGACACCTGATCGCACAAATTGTCATTCAACATTGAAGAGTATATTCTGAATGGGCATCCACGGGTTGTTGTACTTCATGGCAAGGCATGCCGGGACGATCCTTTGCAAACTACAATCATTCAACTGCTGATGAGTCATTGTTGTGCCGACGCTGTCATTGTACTCCTTACACTTCCACTGTCCTGAAATTCAGCTCAGGCAGTGCTACCGACAATATTCAAATGCAGATTGTCAACCCTCCTCAACAAACTATGCCAGTCTGACTGTGCAACTGCCCAGGTGCACCCACTACCCAAGTCTATTGGAGATCAGAATGTTCCACAAACAAAGGCCAGTGGAGATTAGAATATTCCACAACCAAAAACCAGTGGTGATTAGAATATACCCCAATACCAAAAGGCTACTTTTGAAGGAGTAAAAAGGTTCCTGGAGGCAATCATATTCAAGATGACTCCTTGGTCAATATTATTCAATAAGCAGTACTTGATGGTTGATAAATGTTGGAAACTTGCCATTGAAGCTTAAATTCGTCCACAGGTATTAACAGGTACCCCGGTACATACACCATCCCTGGGTCAATTGCATTGTAGTCCATCTCTTGCAATAGATCTGCAAACATGAGAAGGTGAATGATGTGGATGCTGGTTCACACTCCTTGATTAGAGTTACGAATATTAACTACACAACAAATGATATAGGTAGCGAAAACTCAAGATTGGTACCGTTCGATGTTGGTTGGCCGATGGGCCTACTCAAAATGAAGTCCCTTCACACCATTATGATTTGGATTTGGAGACTGAGCTTCAGATCAAGGTCAATGATTTCGTATTTGATGATGCATCATTGTCAATGATCATGGATGATAAGAATTCATAGTTCAGCATGCTGGATGTTCTGGACTAAATTCGTAATCAATTCATCTTTGCCGCTAATAGCTCCCAATATGAGCCTACTACATCCCAGCTCTTTCAACTTGTAATAAAGTTCAGTGTCACGCCGGCAGCCACTGGTATTCTGTGTGCGCAGTCTGAATACTGCTCTGGAACGAAGGCAAGGGATATGGTTTGTCAACGTGATTATCACGGTAAATCGTGCTCTATCCCAGTGAGAAGTGTTTCTCTGGAAGCCACTGCTCTTATCATTTATACTATTAGTGGGCTATTTCATACCCTCCTATTGGCGCCACTCTGCTAGATTGGATGCTACTGAAACTGCTTTACAATCTTTTGTGCCTAGCTCTGCTCAGCTCTACTTCATTCAACTTTCATTACCCCCATCGTTAGTGCTCCTCAATCTCAGTCGCCGTTCATATAATCGAATCCATGCTCCTTATTCCCCTGTTTGAGCCCACCTCCACAAGACTATGCACTCGACAATCACCATCAGTGTCCCTCTGACTCAATTGGTGCTCCTCCATTGTATTATGCACTTCATACTCCTCCATTTCTTTTCTCATCCGCTAGTATGAGTGCCTCTCCACTCAAATCAGTGGTCCTGAATTCGGGCCCGCTCTCCTTGATCTAGATTGGCTGCATTCTTTTCCATTACATGCTCCTCTAACATCTGCTGTGTACTTTCTTATTTCCCCAAAATACTTTCCCTCTTAGCACTCTTCTCTTTCTGGTAGTTACATTACCTTTTCACTCAAATATATCATGTTGCCTTTCAAACTCCATTTAGATGCACAGCTAGCTATCATCTCATTGCACCTTTACTTGCTATCACAAATTGAGCCTAACAATATTGGAATTCCATTTCACCTACTCACCTGGTATAAATTATAAGCAATTGTAAGATGCATCTTCTGCTTCTGTATATAATTGAAGAATAGAGTATTCCTGCTGTTATCAGCCCTCATGAAAAGCAAGATATTATTAATACTGTTGAGACCAAATTCGATTGATATTATTCCATCGCTTAGTCAGGATGTTGATTTGGTTTACCTATTTTCATTTTTGAATCACCTACCTTTTTATTTGATTCTTTAAATTAGTGATGCAAAAAGATGAATATTGAAGACATTAGCTATTATATGTATAATTCAGAAGTGATAATGATATAGAACTAATTATGAACAATAATTAATGTATCATATTCACCATGGTAGGTAATGCATTGCTCATGTACATCCAAAGAGTCTCAGATAATATCTGCAATCTTCTCAACAAACATCCATAAGAGTAGGCATCTCTTTCAGTTTTTTGGGGATTTCTGGAATGATTGGGTGACTCTCCCAGATGTTCCCAAAGTGCTCTCTGAAGCTCCAATATCTTCTGAAACACATCACCATCACTCCCATAGTACCCCTGAACTAGTCATGAGAAATCCAAATAACCCCCATGGCAAGCCGAAATCCCTTCCTAGGGTCTGATTTTCTCCTGAGTTCGACACTTCTATGGTTACACTCCACCTCCTCTGACACACTCCTGGAGGCTCCCAGTGAGTGATTCACATTGTACTGATGTAATCTGCATTGGAACTTGGGCATGTAGCAGATTGATTAGGCATCTCTGAATAGTGTTCTGAGATCTGCCGGGTATTGTACTGTGCTATGCTGCTGGTAAATCATATGTCATCATATCTGCACTCGATTTTAACTTCATAGTTTGAATCTCACCTAAGTGCTCTCTAGATGGGTATAACTTTGTGCAATGTCGCTCTCTTTCTGTAGGAAAGAAGATTGATTGTCACCAGTTTGCCAAGATTCATCTTCTGAGATCCATCTCTTATCGTCCACTGCCAGTCATCCAGCCATGTCCGACTTCCATCCTTATCCGGCCGTGATCCATATCCAGCCACATTCAATAGCCGGCTGGAATCAATTTCCGGCAGTGATCTATATCCGGCTGCGATTTACATCTGGCAAAGATCCATCTGGGGCGGCATTGAATATCCAGTGGAAATCTGTATCTGGTGGCAATTTATATCCGGGGGCGGTCCATATCTAGCAGCCATCCATATCTGGGTGCAATCCATATCCAACCGCGATCCTTATCTTGCAGCAATTCATGTCTGGCAGCGCTCTATATCTGGCTGCAGTCCATACCCAGGTGCGATCCATCGTTGGACAGAATCCATCTCTGGTCATTCATTTCCAGCTGCAATTCATCTCGTTCGAACCATTAATATCCACTGTGTGCATAATTGCATTTGTACGGGCTCGATTCTTGGGCGTCTCTCAAAGCACTGTAAGCTCTGTGAAGGTCATCTTTACCGGCTTCCATAATGTCGGCGGTGGTGAAATGGTGGAGCTGGAAGGAATAGGGCAGATGGTGAACACTCCACTGCACCGCTCGTGGTATCCAAAGCTATTCGGTGAGACAGTTGTTCTGGCTGAAGCCCCATAAGATGAGGATGAGAAGATATGATAGGATACCCGGTGGGTAGGTACCACACAGATTTTGTGGATCACCGAAATCTTGATAACTGTGTGTGTGACCTAGAGCTAGCAGCAATAGGGTCTGTATTTTGTTGTATTGTTAGATGATGTCCATTAATCACAGTGTTGCCAAAATATTTATACTCCCTGTAGCCCATCCAATTTTCACGATCCCTGTATCTTCTTAAGCCTCCCCCTGCCTACTTCCCCTGCCCATGTGAGCAGTGGTTCTGAGAAACGGATATTCCTGCCACAACTCTTACCTGGCACTCAGTGTAAAGCACTCCACTCCTCCTATGTATCTCAGAAAATCTTATACCCAAACTTGAAACAATAGAAGTATCACATACACCAAAAGCCAATACATCACCCAAAAGGAGTCAACATATACCCATTGTCCAAACACATACACTCTGACTCCTTGCATCAGCAAAAACTACATTTCCCTGATTAAATGTATTTAGTTTATTGTACCCACAAACTCAAAACAATGAAATTGAGGTTTCCCTGAACTATGGCATTACTTTAACATTCCAGAGTGTTCTTTGAGTTGTTGCGATGCTGTTTTCGAGCATCACGACTACTGTACCAACCTTTGCAAATGTGACACCGAGCAATTGACGAACAGTTCACTGTTCCTTTGGCAATATCACGAATCGTCTCTCAGCATACTCCTATATCAGCCGATTGGATTTCTCCTCACAATGATGATTGTACTCGCTCTGTATGTAAAATGAAGTTTGTAGTTCTCGTTTTTAAAGACCCTCATTGCTTTTCTTGACCAATGATAGTTTCCATGCAGAAGTGGTTCACAATATTTAATTTGTTGATACAATGTTGTTCAGTACCTTGCAGTTGTTCAACTGTCAGGGGAGGGTGATGCAGCATCGGAATGATGATTGCATGCATTTGGGATCAGACTTCGGTGAACTATCAGTTCTATTTCATTTACTACCATTATGATATATCGATGAAACCTAGAATAACATAGCACACAATGGAAATGCTACATTCCATCACTGACACCATTTCTAACTTCCAAGCGACATCCCACCCTCTACAATTGTACTTCCATCCACTAATCCCGTATGCTCAACGTTGGTGATGTTGGTGATGTCGTTGCTGTTGCGGTTGCTGTTGCTGTTGCTGCAGGTGACAGGCTGGCTGCTGCTGGCGATGGCAGACCTGCCCATAGGCAGAACCGATGGGAATCGCATGCTAGCTTCAGTAGCAGCAACAAAGCTGCTGACATGATTAAATGAATTGTTGGGCTGCTCTGTCAGCTCCTCCGTGACGTAATCAAGGCAGTCTTCATCAAAGCTGCCCGGATCATTTTGAGGTTGTGCCATCGCTGGGTCTGTACCAGTTGAGGGGATACTTCCGCAAATCATGCTGTGGACATTGCCTATCTGTTTCTCTTGAACTTCATGCGAGGAAGAACAAAAATCCGTGTGGAGAGGACAAAACACATCTGTGCCTGCATTATTTATTGGGTGAAAAATGTTTCATATTTATCGCACTTGAGTTGTGCTCCACCACTGGACCAAACTCTGGCGGGATGGTAAACTCACCTGTGTTGCAGGCCAACAAACAACGGTGGATGGCAGTTGCGGTCAGGGCAATGACTGTTGGGTTGATTTTATCAATCAATGATCTATCATTCATTCCCATTTGTTGTATGCCAGAGAAGTATGTCAGGTGAATAAGATCCACAATTTCAGTCACTACAAATTGAAACTTGCACTCCTAACTTGTACTTCAAGACAAGGATTAAACAAGAAGGGAACTTTGAACTTTCCTCACGAACGTTTGTGGTGCATGTAAACCTGTCCTCGGCCAATTGCCAGGCTACCATCATCCAGATCACTGTTGGCAGCTTTGTTCAAAATCCGGAAATGGAGTTGATTGAAGTCTTGCAGCAGTATCACATTGCATCACAGGAGAAAGTAATCTTTGCGAGAGCCTGATACACAATGTCAGCGATGAAAACAATCATTGAGATGATTCATTTACCACTGAAATGTTGGCACGTGGAGGGTCTGAGTTTCTCTGGGCTGGATCACTCCTGGTGATTTCCTCATACCACCAACTATGAATGTGGGTGGTTTTCACCGCATTCGTGGCAAAGGGATTCACAATCATTGCATAATTGACAGCTATAGGCTTCACATATGCCCTGACCATTGCTGGAATGCCTGAAAGAGTTGTCTGGGCATTGTATCCTGCGCCAATGGTGAGGCCTGTCACGAGGTCAATATACGGCTCATGTAGCTACAGATTTCCAGCTTTCCATGCAACCAATTGCTCACTGGCATCATTTGAATCTTTCCTCCAGTAAATATATACATTATCAGGCGAATTCAATGATTTAAACACTGAATGGGATACCTTCTCGGATGCCTGCAGCGCAGGCTCGCGTTCATCCTCCTCCTCCAAGACAATATAGACTTTCTGATTCTCAGGATGTAGGGGTTGCAGTAGCGGAGGAGATAATTGAGTTACCACGACTCATTTTCCAAGTGTTGACGTGAAGGAACCATCTGATGGCCTATTTTTGAATTCTTCCCAGGATGGTCGCCAAAGAGGCCTGTTATCAGATTCTGAATTGCCATCTCAACGATCATTGTAATTGTCGGGTGTCATCCTGAGATCATCATGGAGATTCTCGTGGTGGATTGATCGTCTACTTCTGCTGGTGTTGGAAGGAAGAGAAGGAGGAGGAGGAGAAGCGTGGCACCTTAGTGTCATAATTTGAACATGTGGCAAGTGATATGTACAAAATCATCACTGGACTGACTGAAGGAAATGCAGATGAATGTGTAGTAAATAAATTAAAAGTGTGGTGTAAAGGAAAGAAAGCGTTGAGATGATTAGAAGCATCATCGTGATGCGTCTTTGTATTCTGTCGACGATTCTAGGATCATGGTTTCTCCAGCTACCCACCCCTCCAACTTCTTTGATGGACGGGAACTTGGAACTAAGAATTGCAGGTGACAAGCATGCCGCAGGATTTTTGATTGGCTACCTTTGATGATAATCATTATTGCAACCGGCTTGACAGCATTCGCTTTTCACTAATCATTTGGGTGATCATCTGTAGAGTGAAGATAGCGAACGGCGAATTTCATGATAGCCATACACGGAGTTCAATCGCTGCCACTGTGCATTTCCCAGAAACAAAAGTCTCCACGATTAATCCCAACATCCAGAACTCTCCACACAGCCCTTAATGAAGGAATATGACCAATGTAATAATAAAATGAACAAAAAACCAAAAAGAGACACAAAGCCTCCACAAAAAGTCCAATCTATCACCTATCAGTCCACCCTCCAAAGTGCCAGAAAAATACCCAGCCACAATATGAATTGTTGAAAAACTGTCCAGCCAGTGCATACCATCCTCAGAACGACTAGTGTGCAGCGGCGCGGCTGCTTGTACATGTCGAATTGGCCACAGAGCCCACAGCAGGAGGATTCGGAATGTGATCGTACTCGCGTAGCCAACCCATGCCGTAGTTAGCAACAACACATTGCTCGTAATTGGCAAGATGACCAAGAGTCCAGTTTCAGATGACTTCAAACTATCTCTGCTGTGGGATAATACCCCTTTGAAGCTTTGATTCCATCCCTTGGAAGCCTGTTATCGTGGTCGGGAAGCTTTTTGGATCTAGATGCCCTGTTTCAGCATCATGATCTGATTCCTCCCATATATTGTCGATCATATCCTCGGCTGGAGGCGGTCGGACGTCATCCACAGGAAGCTAGCTGCAGCCACCATGCACAGGCATCTGGGCACCATATGTGCCGTCAGCTTGTTGGCCATGATAAACGACGCAACAATGCATTGGGTTGTTTAATTTCATCGCCACCTATACCCATCCAGCAGCGGTATTGTTATTGGTAATTGCAGTAACATTATGTGCTTGCGGACCACGGTCTCCATTGGACTCCTCCTGGCAGCTTCAAACCCCTCATAAATTGTATCTGGGGTCTGGTAGACTGCCGATTGTAGCATTCACGATTGACACAATGTTGGGATTGACGATTAATGTAACATTTGGAAGTATCGATGCATCATCCGCAGGCCAGTGCCGTGAGAATAGCTGAGTATCGTTTTCACCCACCCTCTTCCCAGTGATGTCAGGATCCACATAGGTGATGGTAAAGCTGAATGGCTTGACGAGGAAATAGGTCAAGGTGTCGCAAGGTGCCTGTATCAGAGAGGACCAGTTACCTGAGGTTTCTTCCTCATCCTGTTCTGTAGGTAAAGAAGATCTGAAAGACGAAAAGAAGCATCGGGGGGATTGAAACAATACCAACATGCATATATTTTGCCTTCTTAGTTGGGATTCCATTGATCCGATTCTTCCTTCGGCAATGGTCTACCTCAGCAAACTCATTCAGTGGCACCTAGTGTGTCTGACCATCGAGGATAGTCGTGTCTGGCAGGTACCTTTTCCAAAGCAGCCTTCGAAACGCCAGATCACTGATTCCTGTAACATACAAATCGATTTGGAGATCCCATTGGTCGGTGCTGTCGCCTTGATCGTTGCTGATGCTCAGGGACTGGGCAATCTGCCAGATACGCTACCTCACTTGAGTATCTTTCCATCGTGTTGTCATGCCGCCCGTCTCCTGCCAAATCCACATTGTTTCTGCCATGCATTGGCTAACTCCAACACCGGCATTCACGGCACAGATGTGGCCTTGTAGAGTTGGCATCCGGATTTCATCTCCACAAGCGGCATGTGATTTTGTCAAACAGAAGGCATCACATTACATTGTAGGTTCTCAATGGTGGTCAATGATTGAGTGGTGGATATCAAATGCTTGTAACTGTAAACATGCGTGGGGAGTGTTGAATATATCGGCAAGGGTGATGGGATGCAGTAGTAGAGGTGAGGAGGGTTTGTCAAAGGTTCTGGTGATAATCTGTCAGGTGGGCAGGTAATGCAAATATATATATGGGCTTGGAGGGGTGTTCTTGACCCAGCGACATCATCTTCGCTGCTATTCCGCTAGGAAACAATATGCTTCGCAATATCTCAGTGCCCCGATTCGTCGACTGAATGCTTTAGATCATCACAAAGGCAACCGAAAGCATGCTCTGCAGTCATATCTCACTCAATTGTACTTGCTCCAGTTCTTGTATCCTGCAATGACATCGCACGGTCGGTATCTAAGGAGACTACACGGTTCGTGACAGGTAAGAACTTAACACACTGTGATAATCATACATCAGACAATCGGCATATGAGGGTGTTGTGAGGGTGCAAAATAATCGTCGTAACAAGCTAAATGCAGCTGTGGTATGCTTTTCGAGATTCAAGGGATATTGAAAATGTGAGAGCGATTAAACACTTTGCAAAGGTGTGAAGGAGAATGCGAGATATCCTACAGGGGTGGTAGGACCCATGTTTGGAAAATGCTCATCGAGGTGCGGCTTTTTCAGAGGACCAGCCAGCTGGCAATGATGTGGGTAGCTCAAGAACCATCGAGACACGTCTTAATGTTGTTGCAACAGTTCATTTTGACAACTAAACATGGATATTCGTCACCAGTGTCTTTGCTGCTCGAAGACACAGTCCTACATTGGCACTCACATCACTCACCTCTATCAGGACCACCAAGAAAGGATAGTATACATATCAGCCGAACAACTACCAGACGATGGTTATGCGTTCAAGCACGATATTATTCTACTTCAATTGGTTCATGAACCACATTGCAAAGTGTTCTTCAACCTTCCAAAGAATATTCAAGCGATACAGACTCCGGCAACAAAAATGTGTTTATCGATCAACAGCAACATCCTGTTCGGACACAGATTTATGGTACTCCACACTTGGACAACCGCCGAGCCGGCTAGCCTATTAATAAAGAATATTTGGAGATCTTCGATGATGAAAATATATCTATGGTTAACATTACCTTGCGAGGAGGAGTATTGATTAGTGCACTCTTGCATCAACCACAACTTGAGCAGAGCTGTGATGAACGAGCTTTTCAGGAACCCTACGATAGCAATCATCAGAATCTTCACTGTGTCCCACACTTTACTCAAATGGTTGAATGAAATGTCCTATGCGATGCGCTTCGAGTCTTGGAAATCAGGCAAAGTGTGTATCAGTTATTTGGCTGATGCAAACAACCTTCGCGACGATGATTACACACGTTGCTTTTCCCGCAATCCTGTTGAATGCATTGAGTTACTCGTGCAACAGCCTGTGTTCAGGGAACATATGTTGTATGCTCCAGCAAAGGAATTCAATAATGCTGAGGAACACATCTACTCAGAGGTGAAATCACATGACTGGTTGTGGAATGAACAGGTACATTTTTTGTATTGCATGATAGCTACAATGATTTCGACCACTTCAATAGCTACCGCAGCTGCTTGGAGCTACGATTGTCACCTTATTTGGCAGTTACGACCAGACACATCATACAAACTATCCAGGTGACAGGAAGGAATGTCCAGTATGTCTGAGACTCAGCATCGTCGACTCAACGATTAGATCACAGGCTTCAAATCTTGCAAGCATCCTCAGTGCCCTTCTTCCCGTGCCTCCAGAATCTCACATTAAGGAACAAGGAAACACAACTTCTGTGAAGGAAGAACAAATTGACAATTGAGAGGTTATAACAAACGTCTCCAAGCTAATTTCTCGCCCCCTCGATGCTCTTTTCAACACTGGAAGGCTTATGCTTGATGCTGATGGTCAAATGCGGCAATGATATCCTGTCATCTGTGCATAGATGGCTGACTAAATCGAAAAAATTCATGACCACTCAATCACGCAGCTCATTGCCCTGTGTGTGAAGCACTGAAATCATCGTTTAGAGAAGGGAATTCATCGTCGTGGCAATTGAGAGACTGTCGGCTATACTTCCAAATGATGATACTCACGACTCAGGGAGATGAGACGGAGAGCCAGAAAGCAAGACAATATGTGGAAGACTGAGTGGTTGAAACCTGAGAAGGCATATTCTGGAAAATGAAATACATCTCCCCAACGACCATTATCATACAAGATATACTTCATACCCTCTATGTCGGTATGCTTAAGCATGTGATGGACTGAGTAACAACCTTCATGGAAGGACATTCCCGGATCTACGAATTCAACCAGCTCTGGGCGATGATCCCTCCATATCGTGGCTTTGCTCGATTCAACAAGCTATAGAGCCTTGTGACGCAACTGAGTGGTAAGGAGATAAAATCACTGGGGCACTTGATTGTTCCACTGTTCAGAGCGACTATTGTAAACACTTCGGCGAGCCTAAGGGTTCCCTCCACAGATACACTTTTGTGCGTCAAGACCTCGGTGTATTTTCACATTATGGAACATTACTGGTATCATACTGAAGCCACGATTGAGTACATGGAGTATTATCTGGAGATAATTGATTGTCACAAGGATGTTTTCAGTCAATTCCGCTCCAGTAAATCTACAAAGAAGGTCTTGGAAGCTTTGAAGAAGCAGCTTACTTTGAACAAACAAGAGGAATGGGAAAGTGACCCCGCTTAGAAGAATATCTCTGTGGCTGCAATGAGTCGTCGCGTTGATGAAGATATACGCAGATTGAGTCAGAAATTGCACAACATCTTGTCAACCAATTGGATTTCAACTTTGTGAAGATGCATCTCATGAACCACTTCTCTTACAATATCCGCCAGCTTTGGAACCTCTTGCATGCGAGCACTGAACTCCAAGAAAGAGCAATGATGCATCTCAAAACAGATTACTGACCATTGAGTTGTCAGGAGGCCGCCTTCTTGAGTTTGCGAACAATACCCCAAAACACAGTGTTCCAGCATTGAGAGCTGAATCCAAATGCTGCAACACAAGGTCGTGTCAATGTTTTGCCACTGAGCAATACGCCTATCAAGGGACTGATGAAAAACCCGTGACAGAAAATCTAGACTCTTGATGACTAGGCCGAGTGGCATGCAACGAGAAACGGAGAGCGACAGAATGACATTGGTTGGTGTTTCGAGAGATTTGCTGACTTCACTGACCACGCCAATCAAAATCAGTATTTCAGTTGACTCAATAAGGTAAAATACATTCCGGACAATGGGGTAGCGATTGCGGTGACGCCTTTTCAATCCGACGAGCAGGTAGTTCATATGGTGCGATGCACTGGGTCCACATGGTGGAGAATGTATTAGCCACCAAGTAATGATACAGTGCTAGTCTGGATGGGGACGAGTGCGGAGAGCCACATCTAGTCGACTGCTGGATGCATTCCAGCAACGTTGCAGTGTGGGTTCATTGTCGAGGAAGGTGAATCGAGTATTACAGGGCTTCTTGCCTTGTGTCATATGTGGGCAAATGGGCTGATACGTCAGACTGCGGGTATAGTGATTGTTGAGGGCTGACATCAACCTCCCATGCCACCATTGCCCGATGGAAGCTACCTTTGTAAGCCTCTTTACGGCGTCAGAACCAAGTATATTGTCCATATAAGCGCGATCCAAGAGGGTGTATACCCGCTTCCGCCGAACCCTCAGCCAGACAGCACACAGTGGTACTTGAGCACCACAATTGACTAGAATGCTTTCAATTGGTTCTATATGTAGATAATTGGATTCGATGCTTGGAGTAATCATTGCAGGGACATATTGAAATCTGATGAGTGTTTACTCTCGATTGTTGTTATGGGAGTTGTGCAAGCTTGTGTATAATCGATGTCTCAAGGGATTATATAGTTAAGAATATTCATGAAATCGATGGAACAGTTCAATGAACTGTTAAAAACAGTAAAATCTGGATGACCAACGCGAAACAAGTGCAGTAAATTATGTTAAATGCCTCTACAAGTTTTTGAAGCTTAGTGGCAAAGCAATCACATTATTGAAAGCTTCGAAGCATGGTGGAAGATTGCAAATATGTCGCTCGAATTATGTGTGCAGAATTTGGACAAGGATAGGAGTGTGGGGTCCATTTTCGGAGTCCAATTTTGCTTTGTGCGTATGTGCACAGATACATGTCACGGCCACTCTATATAGTGGTGGTCAATTTCCCTTGCTCTCTTGCGATGTCGGATGTTACAACGCTGATAATTGAATCCAACCATTTCTTCTTATGTCGCATACATGGGTGCTTGAATACATCACTGGGCAGTTATATATAACTCAGGGTGTTCATTCACTGCTTGTTGGAAGATGGGTATGGCCATGGTCCCCATTGTTGTCTTGGGGTGTGCCAATATCTTTACTTCATCCCTCAAAATTCTCTTGCAGTCCTGGTCATGGCTGATCCATTCAAGGCAGTTCATTATGTGTTCTAGATGCTTGGTGTTGTTATCTGCACAGCTACTTCAGCTGCTGGGAGTGGCTGGCCGGATGGGCTGTTGTGTACACATCTGCTTAAGATCAGGAGGCTTTTCAGGGGCAGTACTGGCCTCTGTTTCAGTGGAAGTTGGCACCATCATACTGCCCACCATATTTGTGAGAGTGGGAGGGATCATACTGGCCTACTTTATGGGTATGAGTTGACGGGGACTTTACATCCCCTTACTTGCCGGGATTAAGCATGGCAGTTTCTATATCAGTTATGATTTTTTTCACATTAGTGCTGGCTCCATCCCCGGACCCATCCTTGGCCTGATTCATCATATATTCTCCAACATCACTCCGATGGTTTTTTGTATTTTTTCCCAATCCAGATTCTGTGGCTGCAGGTGTTGGCAGTTGAACCACCTTGCACTGTTTGGGGGATCGACGAGGTACAGGTATTGAATGGTCAACAGGTGCTTCCGATGGTGGGATGGTACAATGTTGATCAGCGTAATTGCAGTTATCCATGCTTGGATGATAACTAAGTGGCATTACTACCCCCCAGTATCATTTCATGCCCATAGCTTTGCAGTCAGTTTCATCCTCCAGCAGAGAGCAGCCATCATCTAACATCATTTTAGCAATCTGGAAGTTTGCAGCAGTCTGCCACTTGTTGGTCACTGACTTCTGCCTTATTTGGAGGGAGCAGTTGACATGCACAATGAAGGCATCAGTTTGTTAATTCACGATTGCTAGATGTTTGATGGCCAATTTTGCCAAACTGCAGCCACTTCTGACTACTATTGGCAATGGCCAGGTCTCCACAGAGGTCAAAATACTACCATCAGAGGACTCCCACCGTGTTCAGTGATAGTGTCTACATCTTCTGAGTGGAGTGGTACTGAATGACCATCTCTGTTACCTTGCCAGAGCTATCGAGAGCCTTTAGGTTGTCATTGTACTGTCTATGTTCCAACATCCTCCAGTGTATATTTCTTTCTGTGTAGTGTGATAGCCATGCAACCAGAGCATTGGCAGCATTGGTAATGACACCAAAGTAGCCATAGATCTCAAGCAAGAAATCAGCTCTGCCATGGGGGGTGTGTTCCCAAGCAGCAATCATTAAAGCTTTTTTCAATTATTCAACAAGACTATTTGAGATGAAATCCCTGCTCAGTTGTGTTAGTGTCTGTGATGAAATGGATACTCAGGGAGAATTGGTAATGATAGTAGAGATCATGAAGAAGGAGGCATATGTAGGATGGATGGTGTTGGTGGTTGTTGGGGTGGTCGTGGCTAGAGTGGTGGCAGCTCCTAGGGTGGTAGCTACAGTAGTGGTGGCTGTGATGGTGGTAGCTGCCATAAATGTTGGTATGATAGTGGTTGCAGCGGTGGCTGTGGCTGGCATGGCAGTATCTGTAACAGTGGTGGCTGAGATGGGGCGGGCTGGGATGTGGGTGGCAGTAGTTGGGGTGGCTCTGGGGGTTGTCCGTAAGTACAGTTTGAAATACATGGCATCACTGAGCGCTGCAGGTATGATTTTGATTCACTGTAATGTCATGCTGGCTATTTGTGTTGGATCATGATGAAGATGGCTATATTGGGCACAGCCATGAGTGTGCAGAAGGAGCTGAATGGTACAGATCCGTGGGGGGTTGTTGTTGTCATAATAGATGGGGGACGCTCTGAACATTCTGGGAGGGGTATCTTGTGCCAATTCCTTCATGATTCTGTCTGTATGTGGTTCCTGATATCTTTAGCTTGGTCTTCTCATATCTCTTCATAACTACTACTCCTCTTTCCTTCCATTGTCCCAAACAGTCTGTGGCTGTTGGGTATATCATACTCATCATTTCTTTTCGTTGTACGGATCACACTGCCCACTACAGTGGTTGTTACTAACATTCTTTTATTGAGGTTACTCAAGGGTTGGGGGGAAATGCTAGGTATATATGGTGTAACATGGGTGTAACTCAGCCAATAGGAAAATTTCTTCCACCACTACCTTGCAAATTCACACAATTGGAAGATATTGATATTCTCTCTACATTTTGCAACACCACTTAACTGTTCAGCTTCAACATCTTCAACCCTTTTGATTAGCATCCTTGCAATGGATCTGCTTCTTTCTGCTCCAATCAGTGTCCCCCATCATTCCCAAGATTGTTTGAATAGGAGGTCAATTGGTATTGGAGATTCTGCGATCACTATATGAGCTTAGTGCTTACACTCCGCCATATCCTCCAGCCAGATCCATGATCGTTTCTTCTTGTCTTCCCACTGAGTACTGTACATCTATCATCCTTCTGTATATTTCCAGCCTGCTACTGCCTCCTCCTCAATGTTCTCCACTTCCTCCTCTTGTTGGATGCTAGCTATTCTAATGTCACAAGGGCCATGTATGCCTTCATTGTGAGTGCCAAACTACTTGAGTCAACTACCAACTTTGCAGCCTGCAAGCTGTACTCCATCTTGCTCTACCAATTGGTAAGTCCCCAAGCTGTGGGCAATTTGTGTGATGTAGATGTGCCCTCACTACCTAGCATGCAGTGTGGAACTAGGAGACTGCTCTATCTCTTTTCGTGATGCACAAGAGATACATTGCCAATTTGGAGGTCTTCAACTTGGAGGTTGGCTGTTTTGTCAAAGTAACATTTGTTGGGGTCTCAACTCCACTAGATTGTATATGATAGCATTGATATCTTCTCACCATTGTTCCAGCTGCCATGCTTAGCCGGTAGCTGTGACACTATATTGACGATTACTTGGGTGCAGTTGGCAGTAATCCATGTTTAGTTTCCTGTTCTATTCGAAGAATTACATCATAACGAAACCGGTAGGTGTAGGGGCAACAATCCAGTTGTAGGTCTGAACGTTACACTGTCACCCCAACACACTGCTGGTAGGTAGTCAATCCTCATCTCTTGTGCTTCACTGGTGCAGGTTGCAAATTTGGAGAGAGTATTTGGAATTGGTCTGTATACTTAGTCAGTCACTCCATTAGCATCAGCAATGTACTGGGTCACATTGATCTTCCAGATATTGTAATGTTTGAGGATGTGGTCAGTTCATTTCATCTTGTCTGCTCCATTACCCACTCTCACACTGTCCAGGGATCTGAGCTGACACAGTATGTCCTCGCAAAAGACATGAACTGCCTTCTCTGATGCAACCAATTTGAGTCATTATGCATTTGCCCAGACACTGAGATATTCTGTGGCCATTGACAGTAGGTGGTACCTGAATATAATTTTGGGCGTGTAACAAACCTCTATCCCCATTGGTCACAATATGTATCTGATCTTTAGGCTTTTCAGATATTCATTATACTGAAGCAGTACATATATATCACATTGCCTGCACACTAGCATACTGTCTGTGAAGTTGACATTCATTTCCCACTATTAACAGGACTAAATTATCATTCGTAATGTTCCTGCCCTTATCAGCAAAGTGCATTTTTGTCACTGGAAGCCTGTGGGAGTGTTTGGGAGTTGTGAGACCAGAATCCCAGGGTAATGAAATCCCATAGTCCACTGCACTGATGCAGTGGCCTCCTTGGGCACCTTGGAGCCGAGGCCCACACTCTACGTGGACATATGAGATCGGGTAACAACCAAGCGAACATCATGGTCGTCTTGCAACAATGCTGGGTGGGCCAATGACATGGCTGAGTGCCCTGACAACAATACTGAGCGTGCTAATGAGAAGGCTGAGTATGCTGACCACACAGCTGGGTGCACCATCCACAAGGTTGGGAATACATGTGACAAGCTTGGGAGCACCTCGGAAGACAGGGAAGAAGCCTGGGAGAAACAACATCTTCTTTGGTAATTCTGCCGATGTGCCTGGAAACTATTGTTACTACTTATTGTTCAACGAATTTTTAGAACTCATGTATTCAGTTTGTTTTCTGATCAATGTATCTATGTCTCTATGTATGTATATAGCTATCCATCACCAGACAGTAAATGTGGACCGGTTGCAGGCAGTGCTTGAGAGCAATTCAAGTTGAGCCTGAAGATGACGATTAAGTGATCTCGGAGATAGACTTGGAGGACATTACCATGTACACTGGGAGATGCACTCCAACACTGTGATTGTGCTAGTTTGGAGATTAACTCCGAGGCCATGATCTTGTGGACTTGGAGGCTCAGATCTAGCAAGTTTGGAGATGTACATGGAAGTGGCGGATGTAGCGTCAATCAAAAGAAGGCGCACCTGGTGATGAGACTCTATTCATCGGATGGTCAACTCACAACTGTGGAAATGTGACAAGGTGCCATTGCATTGGAGCAGCTGTGGTGAGCAGACTGGTGGCGGTCGATGTGTTGTTGTTGTTGTTGTAATCATATTGCATTTGGCCACGTAGTGGCCATGGCATATTGGCGGTCGATGTGTTGGGAGGTATGCCAGAAGCTAAAGCCACATTCAGGAGTCATCACATAATCATGAGAATGAAGAGAACACAGATGAATATGGGTTGATGCTGTCCTTGATGTATGCTGTATTCAGTATATGCTGTACTCGGTGAAAGATGTACTAAGTGTATGCTGAACTCAGTGGATGCTGTACTAAGAGTGAATTGTACTTGGTGTATGTTGTACTCAGTGTATGCAGTACTCAGTGTGTGCCGTACTCAGTGTATGCTGTACTCGGGGTATGCTGTACTTAGTGTTCACTCCTGAACATGACATGGGGAGTTTTGGTGGGATGACTTAACTTTGTGTTCTGCAATGATGGTGAAGTTGTGGAAGAGAAAGAGAAATGGGGGATGGAGCTGGGAACAATATGGAGAATAGGAGTGCATATGAGATATCAGGGGTACAGCTTGCCTCATTGTCTTTAGAAACCATCGAATCAATGTTCTTAACCAATAGATTCGAAGTCGTACCTGACATATGGGGACTGGTCAAATGGCCTGCACATGATATTATCTTTAGTCTCAGATTCTCAACCCAATTTCTCCCATCTCCTCTCTGCTCCCTTTTTCTCAACATCAACTGTACCATCACCTTAGAATATAAAGCTAAGTCATCCCTTGCTATTTCCACATGCTTTTAACATGAGTTATCACTGAGTACGGCATCAACCTAGTACTACATACACCGGGTACTGCGTACAGTAAGTACCGGATCATCGCGGGATCGACAGTCTCCCGCTCCCAGCCAGTCACTCATATCTCATTTCTCATCTCTTGTACGACCTTGGGGTATTGAACTGTCTCTATTCCCAGGATTACGAGTGGAGCAATGAATATAGTCCTAACGCCCATCGTGCCTCACTCCTAATCTACCACATGCAGGTCCACTGCCTCCAAGTACCTCTCCAAACTGGATTGATCATGGCCTCCAAGTGTGTCACCAAATTCACTCAATTGTGACCTCCAAGTTCGCCCAATCATGGCCTCCAAGTGCATTACCAAGTTTGATCCATTACAGCCATGGAGTGCATCTCTCAGTTCACTTGGTCACGGCCTCCCAGTTCGTACAACACTGGCCTGTAAGTGCATCTGCAAACTCACTAGATCTCAGCATAGGGTTGCTTCTCTAAACTCACTCCGTCCTGGCCTTCAAGTGTGTCTCATAACTCGCTCCATTACGGCCTGTAAGTCTGTATGTTGATAGCCTACAAGTGAATCTCGAAGTTCACACAATTATGGCCTCCAGGTGGATCTCTAATTTCTCCCAATTGGCATCTCCAGGTGCTCCTCTGATTATGCTTGAGAACCATCAGCAGCTAGATTGACTGTAAGTAGATATATGGCGAGATATAGATATATAATACATGCCATATTATTATGTAGTGAATGTTGTGACTGTACGAGAGATATATATGGGACACGAAATGCTGTGTGATTATTGAACCCTGACACCCAGTGCTGTGAGGATTCAGCACCACATTGAGAGTCTCTGACAGAGCGTTGCTGAGCTCTCTGCAACTGTGGAAGTCTCCGGCAGACCTGTGCTATGGTCTTAGCTGCTCCAACATTGAACTATTCTGTAAGTTAAATATCGCAGCATCCTGAATCCACTTCCATATCTGCAGGTGCTCCCAGAATCACCTGAGCATGCTCTTGCAGAGTCCAACAGCACTTTACTGCTCACCAGCGGTGCCTGGGAGCATCTGCGAATTGTTGGAATCACCAGTATGGTTGACCAGAGTCCCCAGGTTGTTATGATGTGGCTTCCTGACTGATTTATATTTTGCTGATGATCTCACTGTTCCTACTCGGTTCTTGAGCAGCTTCCATTGTGTTCCTACTATACTCAGTGCACAGTGAAACATTTGCCAGCGGTACATTGGTTCTCTGCCTCCCATAGTATATCCCATGTGAAATATGGTATTTTATGGCGTCCCACCAGAAGTGATGAATTTCGTTAAGATTTTTTCCTTACAGCCACCCAAAACTTCACATATCTACTTGCATTACCCCATATATTTCTCCAGCAGTTTGAACCCATCAAATGGTTCATATGGTCCCTCCCATCTCTTTGTTGCATGTGTTCATTCTTGTTCTCTCTTTCTGACCTTTATTCCACCTGTATCACCTGTAATTTTGCACCAATTATTATCTAGACATTGTTCCCCACTTCTGATTTGGGCTCCGCTTCCCCTCATCGTCACTGTATGAGATCACCAGGACCTGCATTTGTCATGCCTGGAATGTGTTGCAGTTCCTAGTTGAATAGTCATTTCTACCCATTCTACTGGATAGCAAGTTCCCCTGGAAGGTCAATGGTGGGTAAGTTTAGTTAATGGACTAATGTGTTAACATCTGGCTCAGTGAGGATTCTGACCCCATAGACAGAGTCGCTACACTTCTTGAGTGCTATAATCGGTCCATGACACTCACTGTTTTGTCCATTGGGTTTCTTCTTGACTTTGAATCTAAGTCCGGTTCCGTAGGGATACAGGTATCGATTGTTATTTTCATACTCCTGTAGCACGATTGCCCTACCCCCATCCATGCTCGCATTGATTCCCATGCCTAGTAGACCGGTGCTATTGCTAATGTCTAACATTATCAATTCAGGAGGATTGCAAAGAGCCTAAGCCAAAACTGCCCTAGCCATCCTTTCTTCAGTCACCTATTGCAATTTGATGTCCTTCTGCAACATCCAGAATTGGGGGCCTGGAAGTAACGCACACTCAGTAATCCACATTCAGTAGTATATGCAACGCGCCAAAAATGCCCACCAGTCAGTACAGTTCTTGCACTGGGCAAAATAACTCATGCTATCTCATTTTGATACTTGTGGCAACCTTCCCACATCTCCACAGAGAATCCCGACTCTCTTTACTCCATTCCACCACATGCCAGATGTCTCTCTGGCAATGGTGGCTCTGGCTCTCTACACATCAGTGCATACATTATCAAGGTTCTGGAGGTGTTCCTGAATATACTGTTGAACTTTGGGTTGTTCTTCTACCTTATCTTCTGTGCGTTGGGTCTTTAGCCCTTTCACCCCCATATCATCAATTAATGTTTCTTCAGTTGATCCCACATGTGTGTTTAGTAGGTTCCATGATTGCTGGAGAATTGCTGATACCAAATTAGCTGCTTCCTATACCTATCTGGTTGGCCTCTATATGCATTGTGTAGTCTGAAATGCCATATACTCCCAGCTATCCTCGAGCTATACTTTGTGGTTGTACCCACAGTGAAAGTCAATTGGTAATGACATCTGAAGCCAGGTGCAGGTGTCAGGAAACAGTTTGACATTTGGTTGTATCCCACCATCTTCTAGCATTGGTTAATTTGCACTCATGGCAGAGATGATAAAGCAATACTTCCCATAAATTTTTGGAACTAAGAAGTGAGCATTCCTATATGGACTCCAAGTGGGCTTGAATAGTCCTTTGCAAACTGTCTTTTCTGTCATTTCTTTTGGCACAGATATATCCTTATTAGATACATGGAATACGCCATCCTTTCAAACCTTGCGATTCGAATCTAGCCAGATACAATGAGGTCACTCAACTTCATAAGTTGCTGACTGCTTTAAACTCCTACCATGTCCATAAGGGAGCATATTGTCAATTAGCAAGCATATCCAGGAAGGCTTCATTTTTGTTCAGCCATACGATGCTCCCTATCTGCATCTTGCATCCACTCTCAGCAGTTAACCATCCATCAGCTTCTGCTTAGAAGAACTTGGCAATAAGCCACTCACACCAAGGCCTTGGTATTGGTATGGCCTGGGCAATAGCTCTTTTGCCACAATAAAGGCCAACATTGGGTGTGCTTCTATCTGACATCAGAATAGGCTTCATTTTCTTCACAACACATATGTAATGGGTGCTGCCTCTGACTGTTTTTATTGTTTTGCCTATATTGCAGTTTGCCAAGTCAAGGTAGGGGGAATAGTATTGTATTTGACTGAGTTTCAGAGCATTGCTATTGTTAGCAATACACCATAAAGACATGGATTCACTTCTGGTTATCCTGCTTTCTATCATTAGTGCCTCCTCTCCCACTCACCACTCCTCTTCTACCATCCTGCTTCCCAACTCTCTAACTGCCTCTCCTTCCTCCTCTTTCTACTCAATCTGCCTGTTCAAGCCTCTTTCCATATTCTTTCTCACCAACTTTGATAGCCCCCGGTCTTGACTGACTGTTTCCCTGCTTCATTAAATCATTCCTTCTCTGTCTTGTTCTATATACCTTCCACTTTCCCGGTGAACACCCTCTTTCTGTTAATTGACTCACCCTCCTTTCCTTCTTTGCTACTCACACCGTTCTGATTCCACTCGGTCCTCGCAGATCACTCCAACTGTTTTCATTTGTAGTGCTTGTTCCTATCGTTCCTAGGCACTCTTAGTTTACCTGGGCTGATAAGTTTTCCCAGCTGCTGGCAAATGTATGTCACGTGTATTCAGGAAAGCAAGCAATAAACGTCACCTGCTCTGACTAATGATGGCAGAGAGGGTGATCTCACTACAGCCACTATAAAATCTTCTTTCATATCATCAAACATAGGTTTCCCAGGAACTGCCCAAGCAAGTCTTTTTTGGATCCAGTCTTACCTAAAAGGATGGGTATGGGAATGACCATTCAATGCACATTGACCAGCATGGATTTTGCTTCCTCCATCAGATTAAAGTAATCAACATTTGCAGTGATCACTTTACAGTCAGCATGTCTCTAACAAATGATCAGTTCTCTGTCAACGTCATCACTCATCATATAGATCTCAGATTCAATATGCATGAGTAAGGTGATTCTTTGCCCATGTACCTTCCCAAGAACATTGGGAGAGGCACTGGAGTACTGGATTCAGGGTATCCGACATAATGTTTCTGTCAGACAAATGCAGTAACATGTGTGATATAGATGTTGTATGGTGCAGCTGGGGTCATGGCAGGAACTGGTTTGTCATTGGGAACTGAGACTATTGTTGCTTTTGGTAGTTGTGGACAGGTCAATTCAGCAGTTTTTCTCACCTGCCAGGCTAGTGTTGTGATATCAAATTGGCTGCTTTCCAGGACTTTGCAGTTTCTGGTAACCAAGGCCAGTGCTATCTTGTGTGGCACTGTTGAGGCCATTGTGTTCTTTGGTGTCATAGTTTCGAAGGTGTCTGCCATAACCACTTGCTTGCCTAATCCCCCTGGGTTTCTAATTGTTCACTCTTCCTCATTACTAGCACTGATTGTACCTACCACAACATCTTCCTTGATATGTACCCACATGGTATCACCCCTGGTGATTTTGATTGTCCTCTTTCATCTCTAATCCATAATGACATCCTGTCTGTGTGCATACAACTGCCAACCTGGTTTCTCTCGCTTCCTTGTCTGAATACAAGTCACTCTCCTCCTCTGTTTCACTTTCCTCCTCTTCCTCTGCACTGCTTTCATCTTGCCCTTCTTCTTGCTCTTCATCCTCATCACTCAATTCCTCAATAAGGTCTCTGTGATATTCTTCTAGACCATCCTGACATGCAGACAACCCCGAGTAATACCCATAGATTTCGAAGAGTTGGTGCCTAATCTCTTAGGGAAAGACAGTTACCTGAATACTGGCCCATAAACACAGCTGATATGTTGCAATGCACTGTGGCAGAGGTGCCTGTTGGACAGCCATGGTGTTTACTCACCCTCCCTTATGCCCTAGTAAAGCAGCATCACCAGCATACTTTTACATTGACAAAATCCTTCTCTCCCATTGAGATCTTGAAAGCTCCCCTCCAGTTTCTCCTCTTGCTCCTCAAAATTCTTTCCAGGTTCAGTGCAATGTGCCACACCCTGGTCCAGATCGGTGTGAACATTGGGACGGAACATTCAAATGTGTTCTAACACATCACAATATATCCAAGATTCTAATCCATACAATAGATCATGATTTGAAATTGGTCGTGGTCAGTACTAAGTGGGTCTCATGGGTTCATTCAGTGATGGAATGCTTGTTGGTCAGTTCAGAGGTGGATGGTCAGTTTGGATGGTATACACCCTGGCTGTTGTGTAGCCTCTGTATTTGGGCTTATCCATCTTGCTCATCTGGAAAGTCCAGGCCTTGAAGGACTTCTTCATATTGACAATTTGCATGTTCATTTAATTTTCTCTGTGGATTGTTCCAGTGCTGGGCTATCTTCATTAGAAACTGCCAGAATGTGCACCCCTAGTGCTATTGGTGTGAGCGAGACTCCAGCTGGGACTGAGTAAGGAGAATCTCCTGGCACTGTACATACTCACCCCGAGTGCATGATGGCAAGGGTGTTGGTGGTCAAAAAACTGTCCAAGTACTGCTTTCAGAGTGTATTGTATTCCCACCTCGAGGGGGGTCTGGGATCTTCTTCCAGTTTTATTAAAAAATTTCCACTTCCATCTCTTTGGAGGGTTGCCAGTAGTATTTCCAACTGTGAGTACTCGGCCATGGCTCCCTTGTTGATCAGAATGTGGCTCATGTTTTTATAGGTGAGAATACAGGCTTTCAGGCTGACTGTGTCACATTCCAGCTCTCCCTTGCATAGATGAATGTAGTAAGATCAAATATACATATAACACAGGCGTTGGTATAGCAGAAGGCATTATCGAGTTCATCTTTCAACAGCTCCCAGTCCATTTTCCCATATCTGTTCACAGTATTAATCATCTTCTGGTTTGTTTCAGACCATTAGTACATGATCGTTGTGATAATGTATTTGGCTGGCAGGTCCATTCCAGTGCAAGAAGAGAGGCTGTCATATCCATTCAAGAACTTGGTAACAACTGCTCCACTGACGACTGTGGTGCCCATGGTTGCTGGTAGTGGCATTTCTCTCTTTTCCTTAGTGATGGTCAGGGTAAAGAACTCAATGAATTGTATTTGATTGTTCACATGGGGGGATGAGGTATTGGTGGAAGGACCAGCATTGGCAGAGGATCTGGTGTTGCATGAGGGTTCAGAACTAGGAGATCTGGCAAGGCCACTGGATCAGGCAGCAGTGGAAGTAAATTGGGTGTACTCCATCAACATTGTCATTGGTACTCTGGTTGTAGTTTCGGCATTGGATGGTGGTTTCAATGGCAAGTTGGGAGTATTTGGTTGTGTAATGTCAATTGCTACTTTGTGAGTTCTTTTTGGAAGTGGGGTTGGGGTCAATTGGCACCCTTTTTGAGGTGAGATTTTTCTCTCACTTCTTTCTTAGCTCTGCTTCACCACCTTTCACAGTCTTCAGTCTTACTTTCCTGCCACTGCATCTATCTCTTGTATTTTGATCCCGGTAGTATCCCCCACTATGGCTAGTAGAATCTGTAGTTGGATATATCGTAATTTAACTAGCATCATCGATTCTCTTCTTTGTATTCATTTGAGTTTGTATCTTCATTGGTACAGGGATGACATCATGTGTTCACTTCGACTTTCTCGGACTGGTATCAGCTAGGTACCTGTTCTTGGTGTACTACCTGTCTCCGTGAGTGGTGGCAGTCATCCTGCTGATAGGTCCAAGTATTAATCATTGCCTTTGTCGGGGTAGATCACTGGCTTTCACATTCGTGATGTCGATGTACCCAGCATGCTGTACACCGCATTCCAATCTGACATTGTGGGCACTGCCCCTAGAAATATCAACATTTTTTCTGGCATTTGGTTTGCTTGCAGGGTAGGTATCTTTCAATTTTTGCTTCTCTTGATATGTCCCAATATCAACTTGTGGGTGTCTTTCCCACCAATCTGTGCTCTGCATTCAAAACCAGAATCCGCATTTGGGTTTCATTTGTAGTACAACTTATGAGGTAGATAGCTGACAACCTATTATCAACACTCCACTGCACCATTCATGCTATCAATGGGATTTCTTCAGCAAGAGCAGTTCTGGATTGAGGAGCATTGAAAAACCATCAGTGAATATCACAGAATACCCAGCTGTAAAGAATAGCACAAATTGTGTGGATCTGCAATATCTTGGTCAGAGTGTGTCTTCCCAAGTTCTGGGAGAGATATAGTGTGTATGTCATTGTATGGAAAAGTGATGTCTATCTGCCCCAGGGTTTTCCAAATATATATACTCCCTGTAGCACAGTCCACCTCTGTAATTCCTGTAGCTCTGTACACCTCCTCCAGATGGCTTCCGCTGTGAATGTGATTATTTCTAGTGTGAAACACTCATTCCTTCCCCACCACCTTACATTGACTGTTTATTACACATCCATAATCCATCTGGTTACATATTTTCCATTAAACGATAATATGCAGCCAACAATCCATCCATATGGCATAGGATGTTGAAGGCTAAATCCGTGGTCCGGCCTGTGGAGCATGTGATCTGATTCTACACAATTGCAGGAATGCCATTCCACTCCACTTAACTCAACTCTGATACATTGTGAATCTACTCATATGGCACATTATCGGCAGACTCCAAACGAATTTCATGCCTAATTGACAGCCGCCACAGGAGTGTCTCCATTTGAACTGTGTTGAAACCATTCATGAAATCTCTGAATGTGGCCAGGATCAGTCCTCCATTATCTGTCGGCACCAACTTTGTTATGGTGATGGCTCGATCTGGAAATGGTAGTTTCCAAATTGTAATGTTTAGAGAGTGGTAAGGAGGAATATCTAGGAGTGTGGATGTATACCGGTTCACCACAATCCAGCCAAGCCGCACTGTCTAGCAGCTGCTATATGTCGCAGCGAGCTGGTAGCAGTCATTCAAGATCTACACTATCGGGATATACTTCTACTACCACTCCCAATGCTGCTCCTTACTCACCCATCCAGTACCAAGTATGAATTTTAGTGTCAGTGACGCTAGACAGAGTCGCTTCCAGCAGCTAGGTACAATTGTCCACTCTTAGGAACAATGTTTCGATCACCTACACACTGGCCAGTGCATTGCCAATAGCAGTGGCTACAAGTATTTCAATATCCAGAAAACTGCCACCTCCTTTGTCGCACTCTTCCTTCCTATCTATGAGCCAGATTTATTCCCAGGGCTTCCTTGATTGCCTTCCTGGTCAACTGCCACCTCTTCCACTCACTCTGGGGTTGTAGAGCCAAAGGTCAAATGCATTGTAGGTTGACACTAGGATTCTTGAACTTGTACCAATAAACTCCCTCTGTCTTCAGCTCACACAGTGCATCCACCATGACTGACACTACATGGTATGACCAAGCTTACTCATTGAAACATGTACTTGTCACACCCCATTGGGTCTGACTAATGGCCAAAAACAGCTTTGCACAACCCAATTGGAGCTATCTGAAAACCAAAGAACATTTATACCCAAGTGGGGATACAATGCATCAATACAATTTTTGTACACCATGAATACATGTAGAATCCTCTGGTGTTCTGAGCATTCCCAGATGGTATATTGTCTTATAGTCCTGCAAAAGATCTGAATTCTGGCTAAAAAAGACACCTCTCAATTGTATTTCTAAACATCCTCTTTGTACCTCTGAGTATAAGCACATATCTGCAATGACTCATGGGTATATGTCTGTTGGAATTGACTATAGTTGGTGCAAATGGCTCTCAATCGTCAGAACAATCTGATTTGGCCATTGAATTAGATGTGAATGGTGATTCATTTAAGTGGTTCCCAAGAATCATAATGTTTAGCTACGCAAGAAATGTTGGGGGTTATGACTGTTCTGTTACCAAGCTCCCATACGATCTGTGATTGGTGTTCCACTATCTTGAACTGTACCTGTTGGTAAACAATGATATGTGAAATAGTATTGGCAACCACAGTTTATTCATTAACTTGCTGGCTGTATATTGCCCTATATAACTTCCATAGATGGCTCCGAAAACTCCAACCATTATCTGCAATTAAGATGACTACATTCAGTTATATAGAATGTAATCATATTTGCAACTGCTATCTGTGATGTCAATGGACATGAATGACATGTATATGGTATATCCAATCAGATCCCCCATAGGTGCAGTAGCTTGATGGATGTGACTGAGTATTTTCAAAAGACTATCTTCAACTGTAAACTGACTTGTCTCAAGAGCAAACACTTGATTGAGTGTATTCGATAAGGATTAAAGTAATCTTGGATGATTGTTCAGCAATTCCAGTGATGTATCTGTTGTAGACATGTGGTTTTTGATATCATTCTTGTAATCATTAAATAACTTCATTGGATGGTATCTTATGACAGGTCCTCAATGCAACAATGGATCATGTTCAATTTCTTGTATGATGAATTTGTTTCAATGTACTTTCACTCACTTAGTCATTGATCTGTGTACTGGCTGGGTTGCCTGTTGAATCAATAGGGATTTGCCTCTGCTACCATGAATCCCAATTGGGGGTCAATTTATGCATCTCTACATCTGTACTAGTAGATTGCAAGTCTGTACAATTTCTAATCCATAAGTATCACATTGGCTCTCGAGATAATTCCATCTGGATTTTGCACGGAATCTGCTATTACTATTAACTTCGAATCATTAGATTTATCAAGATGCTTCACACTTACACACAGTGCTCCAAAATGTGTATGATATCTCCTGCACAGATTGTGTACTGTGATGCATCATGATGTGTTGATTGATAAAATGTCATATGTGAAAATTACTTGAAACTTTTCGAACGATAATGGTGTAAAGGCATATGCCAGTGTACGGCCTCTTAGGCGAGTTTATGAGTAGATATTGTTGCAAACATGGATAGTAATAACATAGAGTACAATCAAGGTAGACAAGGTAAGATTATGTATGAAGATTTGTGGGGCATTACAAGCCGATGTTATAGAGCTGGTGTCACCTGGCCCTGGACCTGTTACTTGTAGCTGTGTCATTACATAGATAGTATATTACTTGTAGGCTATTCTGATTATGAATTCTTGGTATTTGAAATAATCTTCTACAATATTGTGCCAGCTTCACATATTTCTGGATAGTATTGAAAAGATGTTTTCATTACTGTATATTTTTGGCAACAAACACTACTGGACTGTTAAATTCTTTGGTTTAGAAAAGTTATTGCAAGTAAATATCTAACAATTATGCAATATTTGCATTCATATACCAGGTGATTTTCAGTAATATCTAATAAAAAATAACAAATTATAACTGTTTCTATATAGCTTAGTATTTTTAACAGTTGCTTTTTAGTTACTCATTGGACTTTATAATAAGGTAATTTGTTATTTAGTGAAATAGGAAACTGGATATCAAAAAGATTTTCTATGATATTCAATTACATAGTCGTGTGTTCAAGGTAAACATTAACATTATATTGGTAAAATATAAAATTGATTGGAAATTATAATAAAATATCTCAGCTTGTTAAAACAGCCACACCCAACTTGCCATACATATACTCTCCAATACTCCCAGCCTAGCTTATTAAAAAATGATGTTCTCCCCTGTACATCTCAATGATTTAATAATATTGAACAGAGTATTATAATATAGTACAAAGTGTGAAGTTGGCTTTGAAGTGGTATGACATTAAGTGTTTACATTGGCAATATTTTGATGCTACTGGGACTACTTATAGTATTCTGAAGATCATTCCAGTGTACATTCAACTTGGAGCACTTCTCAACTGGAGTGATAATATGTAGTCAATATTAACAAACTCAATTTAAACAACTATCTGGTTTAACTATCCCATTGCCTACAAATCTATCTACTTTCACACACGCTGTGTCTTGCCGCTTATACCAGCACAGCCACCAATTGAACCCCACTCTGGATTATTATGAGTTGAAAGACAACAAGTGGAATCATCTATGTGCGAATTCTTGTGGGAGAGTGACAAGTTCTGTAGTGCTGAGTTGAATATGAATTGCAGTACTTTGGAGATTGTGAGAGTACCATTCTCCAGCTCAGTGGCAACCACCTTCCCACTGTCCATCTACTACACCACAATAACAATGAGTAGTGACGCCCTCAGTCCTTGAATTCATAATGTCAACTACCTATCCCCACCACTTATACTTTCACCTCTACCATCTTTACCAAAAAATATAAACAAACAAAGTACAAAGTGCAACATCATGCATGATGACTCTGGTCCGAAGTGGACCACTGATCAACATTATGACAATACAGAAGCTAGATTGTATTCTATTCAGGAGGGAAACAAAGCTGTATATATGAGAGTACAGGTACAGCTCAATGCCATCAGGCAGTATCACAGTCATCAGATATCCCTGGCCATACAAGACCGCATCATCTCTGGTGATCCCAGACACCGTCATCTCCGGTGATTTGAGGCATGGTCTCCAGCCATACAAAGTACTTTTGCTGGCCATACCTGGCTCATCTCTGGTTGTAACCACTGTATGCAATACACCGCTCTGCTGCTATACTCTGTGGAGCGAGATATAATATATAATGGGAGGAAGTGAATCTCATGGTAGCCGCCTTGAAACCCTGCAATCATGGACAGGGAAAGAATCCTACTGTAGCCTGAGGTTGTTGACCAATAGAAAATCAAAGAAATCCACATACCGAAGTGAATCAACCTTCAATTCAATCATTATTTGACTTGAACTACATCAGCAAAATGCATCTTTGCTACTGGGAGTGCGTGGGAGTGTTTGGGAGTGGTGAGACCAGAATCGCAGGATGGTCAAATCCCAGCATTGACTGAACTCATGTAGTGGCCTTCAGGTGCACTGATGAGTACTGGCGAAAAATCTGAACGGACATAGAAAGTCTGGTGACAACCTGGGGAGCACCTGGGAGTGTAGGGGGAATGCCTCGGAGTGCTGTGAGAAGCCTACGAGTGCCAGCGACAAACCTGGGAGCGCCAGGGTCATACCTGAGAGTACCAGGGACAACCCAGTATGCGCCAGCGACAACCCAGGGTGCGCCGACAACATACCTGAGTGCTCCTGTTACCACCCTGGGAGCACTGGTGACCAGCCTGGAAATGCTGGTGACAAGCCTGGTAGCATCAGCAACAAGCCTGGGATCGCTGGCGACTAGCCTAGGAGTACCTTGAATCACTGTAGAGCAGTCTGCGAAAAGCAACATCTCTGTTGGGGATGCTACTAGTGCACCTGGAAATCATAGCTGCAACATATTGTTCAATGATTTTTACAACTGATGTATGCTGGGTGTATTTGCATCGAGTTATCTTTGTATCAATCTACTTACAATATATCTGAACTCATTGCAGGCAGCGCTGGAGAGCAATGCAAGGTAAGCATGAAGATCACAATCAAATAAACTCAGAGATACAATTGCAGGTGGTCATCTTGAGAACTTTGCAATGTACTGTTAGGGGTTCTCCCCTCATAGAGGTAATGGTAATTGTTTAATTCTTGAAAGGATGTATGCCACGGAGTTACTCCAGGTCTAGTCGCGTGGTATACATAACACCTATCCTACACAATGCAAGGATGCCAGTCCTGTGGTTGTTAGCGGGATTACATAAGAGCCTCGGGTCGATTTGATTGCGAGCCTCATTGCCACTGTGTTCCTTGAATGTGCAAACCAATTGTATCGATTTGATGATGCAATAACCTTGGCCAGTCTTATGCCTTCCAAGTTAAAGATGCCAGTTATTTCTTGCTACATTCACTAAACTGAGCTAAGTGGGACTGGACCCGTTGACAGCAGTGATGTGACTGACTGGTCAGGTAGACGATAGCGAATATGGATGTAAGCGGGACTTCATGCCATTCCCCTATGGGATCGGAATACCTTAGGTAATCTCTGGTCAAACAACAGTCTCGGCCTAAGCATGGTGTGTCTGATTGATTGAGAGGTGGGCAAGCAAATAACTCCCAAAGCTTCCGTCTGCCCTGGTGGGTATATGGGAGCAAAGCAAACTACTATCACATATTATTCTGGGTGGTACATTATGGTCAAATGTTCACAGAGCAATGGTGGGATGCCACATCAGACTCTGATGCAGTTGAGCCGAATAGACGGAAAGGTGAGGTTGCCGCTTCATCAATTTGATAAAGTGAACTTGCATCAAGCACTCCAAATGACCCCGACAGGTGAGTAGATGTTTCAACTGTCGAAACATACAAGTTGTGAGATATATAAGTCCAAGTTACTGTTTGATTAAATCTTATTGTGGATGATGGCCTGAGTATTATCTGGAGCGTAATGCTTCAAAACCAATCTTGCAATGACACGATAACCTTTGGAATGCATGGTCGCAATCAAACGAGATTATCTCACTATACAAGTACTCTACGATATCTCAGATGATGATGGCCCTTATGGGAGAGTAACTCTTCAAAACCAATCATACAATACAAGAATGCTATAGGAAGACAGCAATGCTCTGGCATTGAACAGGGCAGCCACAAAAGCATGAACGATACCTACCTGTGAGAACGAAGCTGAAATATTATTGTCACTTTCAGTTCTTATTGTTAGTATTATTATTATTATTAACTATATTAGTATTATCTACCAGGATTGTATGCAGTTCCCCCGCCCCATGGTCGAGCATAAGTTCAATATTGAGTGAAAAGTTTTACTGTGCACTATTTCTCTATAATTGCATCGCTTCGAAATAGAAGACCAGCTGTTTGCAGTGCAGTGTATTGGGTGGCTGGCAAGTATAATCCAGTTCACAGAGATACTAATGTATTATTGTCATTACAAGATATTCCCTTCGGAATATATTAAGAACCATCTGGTTACCCCTCTACCAGATCGCGCTTCCAAAGAATCAATAATTCTAGAATCAGATATACGCGTGTATGACATTTATAAAGATCGAAATTGGGAAGTGCATACTTGTCGAGAGAATTTACTTCCTGAGTACCGAGCAAACAAACAAGTCAATTCAAACACTTTCCATTCTGAAAAAGTCATTGAGAATCAACACTTATGCGAAATCTCGACTCAGCAACTGCAAACCAGATTTGGAAAAGAAAGTAAAAAGCAACAGAGATGAACACGTGAGCTTCTAAAGAGTGGAGAATTGAATATTAAGGGAGATTACGCTTAGACGTAATATTGCCGATAGTATCTGAACACCAGATCTATCTGGGAGATAATAAGAGGGATTTGTGAAAATAACTGTCAATTTAGATTGCACAATCAATGGGCAAAATATTACTGCCACAAGGTTAATTAATTATCAAATTAATTATATGAACATACATCACTATATGAATCGATCACCGAGATTAATTATATGAAAGTAGTTGATGATATTAACTAATCACTGAGATTCAATATACGTATTATATGTATTGTCATTATTGCGTCATATGACGACATGATTTTGTTGCTCTTCACTGAAGAGCATCTGATATGACTATACATATTCGCCCGCTTTGCATATACGATTTGTACTGGCTTTCGATACATTTTAATTTGAGAGGCGTATAACCATCTACGATAAGTACTACACCAGTGTACCTGGTGCTTACTTTCGTATCTGTGGATACTGGTGTATATGTATAGTTCCTCAGGTGGAAGCTCCCCGGTAACATGTACTCGGAGGCCAAGATTGAGTGAAGTGAGAGATATACTTGTAGGTTGTAATTGTGCAAGTTTGGAAATGGTCTCAGGGGCTTTGAAAATCTGAACTTGGAGGTTGCAATCGAGCGAGTATGGAGTTTGACCTGGAGGACAAGATCGTACACACTTGATGGTCATCATCAGGCAATATTGGAGATATACCTGCAGGTGGTGATGGTGTGGAGATAGAGATGTACTACAAAGCCATGATCGAGCGAATTTGGAGCTGATTTTGGAGACCATGATCCAGCACGATTGGAGGAGAACTTGGAGGCAGTAGCGGGGTAGCTGTTGAGGGGAGTCATGCAAGCTGCTGAGAATGTTTTGGTCAGATAGTTAACACTCAATCATGGGAATGTGACAAGGTGACATTACCTTTGGGCTGTCATGGAGTGCAGACTGCTGGCGGTTGATCTTGTAGCGAGGCACACCACAGCTCCATTCAGGGATCTTGCTATACTTGTGAGACTGAACGGAAGACATTCAATCTTGGGTGTATGCTGTACTCTGTGCTAACTCATGATAATGGCGAGGAGGGATAGAGAGGGATTACATAACTTTGTGTTCTGCAATGATGCTAGAGTTGAGGATGAGGAATAGAGGAAGGGGATGAAGATGGGAATGGTACGGAGAATACGAGCAGACATGAGAAATCAGGGGAGGGACTTACGTGAATGGGTGTAGAAGACCTCGTGTCAGTGTTCTTACCTGCGGGATCAGAAGTCTTACCTGCCAGAAGGGGAATTGTTAGTTGACTCACACACAATGTTATTCTAACTACCTGTTTCTTATGATTGTTTCCCCTATCTCCTCACATATCTCTCGTTCCCGTCCTCAACTCTACCATCACCTAAGAACATACGGTGATGTTGTCCTTCTCTATCTCACCATGCCATGATCATGAGTAATCCCCAATTACAGCATTCACCAAGTACTTCATCATCTGAAGATCAACTTTGTCCCACTCGCAGCAAGACTCCCATCTCTCATCTCTCAACTCTCGGCGGACTAGGATGTATTGTACTCTCTTCATTCTCACCATTCCGAGTTAACAAAGGAATGGAGATTCAGTTCCCATTCCACCTCTCTCCCAATCTACCACCTTCCGATTGACCACCTCCCTGTACTCATTGAATCTCGATCCATCATAGCCTCAAAGTACAACTCCAAACTCGCACCATCATGCCCTTGAACATTGCACAATCATGTTTACGATGTGCATCTCCCAACTCACTGAATCACCTCCTCAAAATTGGCACGGTCATAGCATCAAAGTGCATCTCTGGACTCCCTCGATTACAGCCTTCAAGTCAACCTCTGGATTCATACCATCTCTGCCTCCAAGTACATCTCCAAATGTGTTCAATGATAGCGTCCAAGCTACTCTATGAGTTCTCTCAATTGGTGTCTATTAATGCTCCTTTAACTATACTGAACTACCATTTGCAGCCTGAATGACCATATTTATGTATATTGTGAGACTTTGATAGATAATGCATGCTATATTATTATGTAGCAAATCTTGTGACTGTAACAAAGATGAATACAATACTCAAAATGTTGTGTGGTTATAGAATTCTCAGTACCACTGCTATGAGAATATGGCACAAAGTCTCCCGCAGAGCTGAACCGAGGGCTCAGTTACTCTTCAAGTGCAGTGCAGACCTGCACGGATGTCTGAGCTGCTGAATAGTTTGACAATCCTGTAAGTCAAATATTGTAGCATCCTGACTCTACTTCCATGACAGCTGGTGCTTTGCGAAGCAGCTGACAATGCCCATTGCAAGTCTGGGAACAGTGTCCATAGCTCCACGGGGGCTTGGCAGCAGCTGAGATTACAAAGATGACCTGCTGGAGTTGTCCGTTGTAGCTGGTAAGTTTGTTTGTGGCATCTGGACCAATTTACATTTGGCTGTCCTAATATAGCCCCATTGGCATTGTAATTTTCTGACATGTACATTTCTTCAAGATCTTAGTTAGCATATCTGCAATATTACTGTTCCCGTGCACGTAGAAGTAGTTGACTAACATGCCGGAAGGAGGATTACAACAATTGTGATAGGAAACATTGATATGCTTTGTGCTTGCTATTTTGCGCCCTGAGGTGATATGACCAAGTTCACCCTAATCGTCGCATTGTATCTGGGGTGGAGAAGCATCTTTGTAGTGTACATGTCGGTGAAGCTAGAAAAGCCATTTCACTTCATGCGATCATTCAGAACAGGTGATGTATTCATCTTCAGGAGTTGACATGACCATTAGATCGTTCTGTTATGATTGCGATGAGACAACACTATTCCCAACAAGGACCATGTTCCTGCTTTGAGTTTTGTGGAATAATCACTGTTATTGGCTCAACTGGAGTCTGTGAATTCAGTGGGTTGATCATTGCTGGCATTGCTACTGGAGTGCAGTTGGAAGTTGGTGGTGGATTTTAGAGACAGGAGAAGTGTTTGGCAGTGGTGAGATGGCTGGCAAGAGGATGGGAAATGTATTGATAAATTGCTGTAGACTGTGAATGAGATGTTGTTACAGGGGTAACAACACCTTATCTAAAATACTTCGTTAAGTACCTACTATACTTAAATGTGCGTACGGCGGTAGATCCTAGTTCCTATCTTTCAAGTATGCAGCTATCGTATCCTTGGGCAGACACTGCAGATATTTATACTGTCCTTGAGTCAAAGGTTTAGCGATAACCTTTCCTGACCTCGTCCAAGACAATAAGTCAGCTTGTTTCTTATACTTTTTCTGTTCCTTCCTGGATTTGCGAAAAAACTGCTTTGTATTCTTAATAACTCAAAGATGCCAATCAGGCTCCGAACTGTCAAGATCTAGGTCGCTTATATCCTGGCAAGGTTCCTCAGCCTGCGGATTAATCCGCTGATAACTATTGCTCGATGGGTTGCTAGGGAGAGGAGAGCTATTATCAGGAACTATGTTCTGCACCTGGAATATTCTATCCGGATGAATATTATCCAGCTTACTAGCCGATCCACGATCTCCTTGAATATCCCGAGGCGTTACGGATACTTCTCCCTCAAGTGCTCTTACAGTATCTCTCTGTGCAGGAACTTCCAATCGTATTCGTAAGGTATCGATATGAACAACTAGTTCTTGTTGTAATTGGATAATCGAAGATATCCACCATACACTTTGCGCCAGGAAGATATATTGATTATCTCTTGGGTAGGAGAGTATCTTCTCAAGAGCGTAAACAATGACGTCGTTATTGTTCTCAAAGGTAATAGTCATTCGTCGGATAAAGCATAGTCACAGGTGCGGGGCTGCTGCTACACAAAGCTCATAGATTCTAGGTATAGATATAATAGGTATAGGTATCATTAACACGCAATAATAAATAAGGATATTTCTCCGCTGGTAGGTATCCTTTTTCTCTCTAGCTGTTCGAGCTTGTCTTCTTCATTGCCGGAACAATGTGATCTCTTTATAGTCCCTTGGGCTTGGTTTCATCCAACTAGAACTATGATTTAATCCCTCAAATGATAGCTACGTATCTTAGCGTGTTACGGTCCGTAGCCCGCGCTTCGACTATCGATAGCCACGTATCCCTTTGGTAATTGTGTTCATGCAATGTGGTTTCAAAGCATTACGCTCCTGATAAGAATCAGGCCATCCATCGCATGATATCATATCGGCTCATGAATCAGACCATAACTTCAACTTTGACTTATCGCAACGTCTTGATTGGTAGTGGGAACGCACACCCCCACAGTGATACGTCACTCGTGATAATAATCACTCATAGTCTTACATTGGTCAGAATACAATGCTATGCCAATGTAGATTGTCATGCGCGTTAATCAAGAGGCACTTTGCCACTGATTCAACATTACGGATCCAACTCCTCAATTCAATGCCGGATGTCTGTTTTGGGCTTATTGCCAACGCCATAATCCCTCAGTCATATGTGCTTAGGTGTTCGACTTTTACCCGGATGTGCCCTGCATCCAATAAGATTGGAAACGAGACAGCCCTTTACTTGCACGACTGCCATGAACAACATGTACAACCGCATAGTATCGAAGAAGAAATCTGGTTGAGATCATCTTGCTCGGCAGGACTTTAGTCCTTTCGATCTGGCAAGGTGTTGCATCATCAAATCAGCTGCCGCAGCACTTTGCTTTCAATGAATCCGTCAAGTCATAAGCTTGCCCAATCGAGACGTGATTAGTAAGCTCCCGCTAAAGGACATACCGCATGGTGTAGAGGACCATTACACTGACAGGAGAGAACCCCTAACAGATGTTGGGGGGAGTGGCAAGTACAGCTTACATCAATCAGCTGATAATTGCCCAGTAGCCATTTATATCTTTCAGTTCAGTCCCCTCCTGATCCTTTGCCCGATGTAGCTTCACATTAGGAGCCATTGGAGTTGATACATTGTAAGCATTCTGCATGCTTAATCATTTGTGAATTATGGTGATCAAGGTCTTCTGGACTTAACTGAGACCAGTACCAGTCGCTTCTGCTGCATTTCGAGGCCTACAAATCTCTGTGCTGCACCATGATTTGTGATTTTGATTTATTTGAAGAGCATAAACTTCAGTTTGATTGCAGCTTTGGTAGCATCTCCCAGGTACAATATTGAAAAGTCATTCACATATGCAAGTATCAGACTACCATTGCTGAGGAGATAGAGGCTGGGGTCAGCCAGTGACTGTGCAATATAGACAGTGAGGAGGACAATACTGATATTACTGGGGCAAAGTCCTGTGCCTTGATCGAGGCCTCACAGTGCTTTTGTTAGTTGGATGAAGATGGCAGGCGCTTAGAGGGCTTCCAGCCTGACTTTGGGCAGGGTCATATAGATATTAATGTCATTGACTTCGTGATTGAAACATGTTGTAGCTATATTGAAATAATCTATTTTCGAGCTGTGTTTTCCGCCCAGAGAGATAAGATACTAACATGTTGTGAGCTCTCTGACATAGGTATAAGCTTCTCCACAGTCAGTTTCTTCATAAAATTCATTTACTGGGGGTGCTTTGTATCATTCAGTGCCATCAGGATTGTGTTTTGTCTTGTAGATCCATTTGTAGTCAATTAGATTGAATCGCTATTGGGGTGCTTTCCGGGGGTTGTTAGTCATAAATGCATAGGTGAATGGAATCGATATACACTCCCCCTCGATTGCTGGTTTCCAGAGTGCATGTTGGCCACTGTGCATTGCTTCCCAGTATGTTAGTGGATCATGACTGAAGGTTATTGATGTGGGAGTCTTGGTATAATGATTAGTGCATCAGCTGAGATCTTAAGCTGACTTCTTGTGAGGTGATTGATGTGTGCGGGTGGCTGGAATGACTGCTCTGTCATGGCCACCATATGGAATGTTTTCACAACTGTGTGGTGAAGATGTAAATTGTGAACAATTGTTTCAGTGGACACCGGTGGAGCATTGTCCTCATCAGGAGGATGTACTCTCTCACCTGCACCTGCAGGGAGGCTGTAATGGTGGTCAGCATCAGGCAGATTGTGATCTGCATTATTAACAGTACAGTCATAATCACCACTTCCATGGTCGATATCTGTTTGACTTGTTCCTGTGTGGTCATCAAGCAGTCCTTCCCCACCCATTTCAATGTCTTGTGCTTGGAGATGTTCATGCCCACCATTGATTCCCTTGATATGTGTTGACTCATCTGGGAGCTCAAAGATGTCAACTTCATCTCCATGTTAGCATGAATCCTTTGTGTTACACTTCTTGTTGACAATGAAATCACACTGTTATCATACAACTTCCAACATCACATCCACTATCCTCCAATGTGCAGCCGAATCCTAGGCAGGACTGGCCATTATACATGACCCACATCATGGGCTGAAGTGTCCACGATGCTGCAGTCCAGGGACCAGTCAATTACCATGGCAGCCTGATTGACAGGGATTGTCAACAGGGACATTGAATGATATCATATCGAGCAGGCTTGCAAAATGCATTCAACATGTCATATGAAGTGGAATATGGTGCTGAAATCTTTTGCAATCATCTGATTTTGTCAAACTTTTGTTTAGAGTTTGCTGTCAGAGGTAGACTGCGGTATTGATATTCTTTACTTGAATACTCAGGGGGCACGTAATAATTAAGCAACATGGATTGGGGTTTGTTGGTTATAGTTTGGTGTCAATTGTGTAGGAAGCCCAATCTCCTGGTCAGTGAAGGGAGGCCATGGCTTTCATCTCATACCAGGAGCTGTGATCACCAATGGTGAGTCTTGTAGCAATTTCCTCTCTGGACATTATCGCACTGGAACTGTGTCATTTCCCAGCCCATGGAATCTACTTGGGCCTGGAATGAGAAATAGGGTGAGATGGATACATCCGATTTCGTATTTGGGAGAATCGAACATGAGTTTTAGGTTGTATGACTGTGAATAAATCTTATCAAGTTGTGGTGGCCAGGGAAACATCAGCAAACTCCTTTGTAGTAACTGGGAGCTTGCTGCAGTGTCTGAGAGGATGTGCGGTGTAAACGTAGAAGCATCAAATTCAGGAGAGCATCAGACCCTAGGAGAACATTCTGGCTGGCCTTCGGAGTAACTGGGATCTCTAATATCTGGCACTGCAGTACCATGAGAGTGATTGTGGGAAGATTGGGAACACGTCGGAGCGCTAGAGAGAACTTTGGGCACACCTCAGAGTATCGCTTAACCATTGTGAGAATCACAAACCAACTTTCAGAGATGCCTAGGTTCCTATGGACAGTTATTCAGAGGACTGCAGGCTATCGGAGACTCTCCAGATGTACACAAACAATTGATTTCCCTCACCAGTAACCATGATGCATAGATTATTGTTCATTATCACTAGTGTATTATACTAGCTATCATCTTGTTCAGCATTGTATTTCTAGCCTGGCTACATTAAGGAACAAAAGAAAAAGATGAGTGGTTCAAACATAAATGCAGCTACACTGAAGTAATAACCTGACTAAGAGATCAAATGATATCATTTGAACATGCTGTCAATGTCATCCACTACTTCTCCCATCTCATCAGGGCTGACAAAAGCAGGAACACACAATTCATCAACGGTGCAAAGAAGCTGTTGGGGCTCATTGTAGTTGCTGATTCTTCGTAGCTGGCAAGTGGAAGAAATAGAATTACAACGATGTTTGACTCAATTTGTGATATCTAACAGAGATGTAATCAGATGTCAGCTAGCTGTGAATGTAAATGGGGGTTTGAAAGGCAATATGATATATTTCGATGAAACAGGGGAGCAACTACCAGGAAAAGAGTAGCACCAGATGGGGAGTGCTGTGTTGAAAAGAAGAGTACACAGAAGGTGTTGGAGGAGTGTGGAATGAAAAAGAAGGGCATTGACAGGGATTGAGAAGTGTCCATACTGGCAGAGAAGCGCCAAAATGAGGGGTAATGAGTGTGAAAGGAAATGGCGGAGTGCCATTGCATGCAGAGGAGCACCAATGTGGATCGTGTAGTGATTTCCAAGATGCTGATCACTAAAAATGGGGTGGTGGTATGGAGTGCAGATTGGAATACTGGAGCAACAATCCAGACTGAGGAGCGGCAGTGGGATTTGAGCACCTCTTATCCCCGGATGAGGAGGGTGGAAAGGGGGGGAGTGCAGTGTGGAATGAAACTGAAGTGCGCCATTCCAGAAAGAGTCGATTAAGAAGTGCCTATCCTAGTGGAGCAGTGATAAAAGAGGAGGAATTGACAGCAGAATAACATAGAAGAGCATCAATCCAGGCTGAGGAGTGCTGCTCAGGATCGAGAAGCGCTTATCCTAGCGGAGTTGCACAGCAGGGGGGTTGGGGGGGTATGGAGCGGGCCACTGGCGTGTCAATGATAAGTGCAGTGGATTGCAGAGTAAAGTGTATCACAGGCAATGGGCAAAATGTAGCTCGATACTCATCTTGATATTACATAGCTATGGCCTGCTTTGCTCTTGCCTATTCAGACAGTGCACAATGGATTGCTGCAGCTGCCAGCGCTAAGGTGTGCAGAGCAAGAGGCTGGAAATACTGGGAGGTTGTAGGCTGGTGCCCCAAGCTATGGGCGGTGAATGAAAGTTGATGATGAATTAAATCAAGCACTTCCATTCAGGTGAACCACAATTGCTCCGAATTGACAACCTTGGAGAGATATGCATGTTCAAACAGTTGCTCCTTAAGCTCAATCCGAAGCTCAGTATCAGCGTCCAAATCCAACTGCTAACGATGGACAACAGGTAGATGTGCCCAACGTGCCAACCAACTTCGGCTGATGCTGTGCTTCAGTTCTGACTATGTATATTTTGGTGTGTAGTCGATATCATAAATCTGTTCCAGGAGGGTTGAACAAAATCCAGGACATAAAGCTTCTCGTGTTTGCAGATCTATTTTGTGAGTTGGTCCACCAGGCAATTGACACACCAGTGGTGTATGTGCAGGAGTACCTGTTATGCCTGCTGACAATGCTGAGCATCAATGGCAAGTTTCCAAGCTTGTTCAACCACCGAGAACTTGAGATTGGATATGAATCGCCAAGGATTCCATGCGAATCCCCTTACCGCCATGAACCTTTTCGCTATCTGAACATTAGCCTTGTAGAGTTGGGCAACAATGTAATCTCCTCGGGCCTTGTGTTGTAGCAGTGCCTGCAGACATCATGCACGGTCAGATCCAGATGATATGTTGCGGAGGGTCGACTTTTGTTGTGCATGCATTGGTGGTGCCATTGCCCCAGGTGGATTTCGGGAATTTGAAAGAAGAGGGCATGTAATGACAGTTCTGGCACAGCTCTGTTCCTTTGGCAATAGAACCCTCAAAGTACATAATGACTTGTACTGCCGCACCTGCCCTAGATGTAAGACCACCTGATAGTGATTGAAATGGTCATGTTCGATGTCAAATGATAAGGTGGACTCTCCTGTAACTTGACTTTTGTCATCACTGATCTCCTGATCAGTAACGTCATACTCCTTCAGTACTGAAATTGTTGACATTAGTCTTCCACAATAGGACTCATCAAGGCAGACATTTGGAAGCCCAACAGTAGATGGACAAGAAGCATTGGCTGCTATCTTGAATGCGAGTGCTCTCTCAAGGTGTGCTTCATGATTCATATGGGAATAGGGATTCCTCATGTGGCTGGGCATAGGTTCCATTTGTTGTAATGAAAACAAAAAGTTGGGGAATGTGGGAGAGAGTGAATGAGCAGTAAATATAAGATTGTGTGCAATAGAATGACTGGAAAAATGGTACACAAAGTTGCACATAGTTGAGGAAGAAGCAATTCAAGGCACGCCATGATGGGTTCAGGAGACATAAATTCCATCGTTAATGGGTATATCAAGGCCAGCTCTCCGGTGATATGATTTCCAAAATGGTCAGGAGCAACAGAATAGATGGAAACCATGTCCGGTGCGCTGGTATAGATGGATTCCTGCTGCTGATTGGCAACAACTCCTATCAACCACACTCTGTATGAATGGAAGAATTCGAGTTTAGCTATCGCCAATGCAGATAGAAAAGAAGCAGATGCACCTGTACCAAACACACCTGAACCAGATGCACCTGAACCAATCGCACCTGAACAAGGTTCAATGGAAGGAATCTCACTGCATTAACCAACACTCGGTGCTGGCGAAATCGAGCACTGAAAACCATAATTACGCCATGTGTCCCTGCACATGACAGTGCCAAATGTTGTTCGTATGGGTGACAGTTTGAGCAATAGAGGTGAATGCATGGAATAGATCTGGTGCACCATTGCGAAACTGTATCACTTGATAGATTTGGGACCCAGACAGTAACAGCTCAGTGGCAAAGGTTCATACTGAGATTGTTATCGATCTAGGAGAACTATAAATCACCATATGTGGTCTACCCACCAAAGGAGACACATATATTCCTGATAATATATTGTATTAGGATGTGGCAGCTATGAGAGCAGTTGATAACCCAATATCATAAGCATAAATTCCCCATAATGTGATCATCTGTGACGTGTCTGCAGAATATCTGCAGTTAATGGAGGGGGAAGAGAAATTGGTACACAATGGAGTGATACAGGCATGGTTAAAGAATGATAAGGTACGATGGATGAATAATTCAGGGGTAATCCGATCGGTTCAAGCACTCATCTATGCCAAGATTACTAACAACAGGGTTACAACTAGTCACTCAGATTCAAATTTTGCGCTGAATATTTAGTAAGTTGCACACCTTTACATCATATATTCATTATAAGTCTCACCACTACACAGTTGACTTGAAATGCATGTTGTGGTTGATAGTGATATGCAAGAATGGTATGAATGCATAGTGAGATGTCATCACACCATGGGCAGAGGAATGATGAGTGCAGGCATGCAGTTGCAGGGATTTGAGGTGTATGGAATATTAAATGGTTATGCTTGGATTTAATGGCTGGGGATTGCCAGCTAGTAATACTCTGACATTTAATTGCACTCTTTGAAGCCATGTTTTCTTCACTTGAGCTTTCAACATTGTGTCTCTTCAAACTGCTCTGTTGATGGACATAGGTTCAAATGATTCATATTCAGATACGGCGTTTTTGTGGCCCTAATATACACTTAGGCAGAATCAAGTTATGTCAGCATTCAATGCGTTGAGAACGTAGTTCTTTTTCAGTAGGTACGGTACATGCATGAGCAAGAGGGGGCAGCAATCCCGCAGAGCCGCAGACCATAATCAGTCTTCGAAGATTCTTTATCTCAAGCTCCGGCTCTTTTGACAGCGCTTCACCTTGTAGAAGCTATATAAGAATGTGTAACCATAGGTCCAAACATAGTACTTAGTCAATATCGAGTTAAGTGTGTTTACTAATTGGCCTGGTCTGTGCATTTATGATATAGATGTGCAGGGCAACCTTCCTTCAATGGTCAATTGAGATGGAGCTGAGAGATTGAGGGATGATAGAAGTGGCCTTCACAAAGCGACCAAGCATAGATTCGTATATTAGCAGAGGCCTAGTGGGATAAGCTGCCTGCACCTAAATGTTACGTGCCTTACTAGATTCAATCGGGGTGCACTGCGTCCACTAATCCAAAGTTGAAGAACACATGATGAGTATGAAGCAAACGACAATTGAAAGTACTCTACAGACTGGGGTACATCCACTTCAACGGCTTAGTTGTCACTCATGAGGCATGCCTGGGCAGGAATGATACATCCATAGTGAGTCGCAACTTGTCAAAGTTAGCTTCATTCAAATCCAAGAACATCGTTCTGGACTGGATTGCATCTCTGTGTTGTGCCTGGACTTCAATCATAGGCCATTGAATACTCGGCAGTGAAAGGTACAGCTTGGCCACAATGACCCGAGCCACTTCTCAGCATCCCACTCTCTGGGAGTTGTACCCGAGGTTTGCCACCACTTATAAGATATACCAGCAAATGCTGCGGCAGTGCCATGAGTAAGCGAGCCATGTTTCATATTCTGACACAAGTACTCATAATTGCCTAGACTGTCTTCTTGCCATATGCAATTGGCAAATATGCAGTGCTGGATCTTTCATAACGTGACTCAAGACTTGATCCGAGGATTTTTCAGTGCACCTGAACTTCGATCATATGCCAGCAAAAGGTGCAGCCTTGCCCTCAATCATGGAGCTGGTGTCTGATATCCTGACTCCCCAAGTCAATATTGTAATGACGGTCTGTATAGCCAACTGGGATTGGCAAATATGCTGTGATCGATCAGCCATAATGATATGTGCGCAGGAGTATCCTATATACCTGATCTGCATTCATATGGCAGCAAACGCTGTGCCTTTGCCACTGTTGAGCGAGCCTTGTCTCACATGCTGACACAAGTAGTGAATATCACCTAGACAATCATCATGCCAGATGGGATTGGCAAATATGCATTGCTTAATCTGTCGTAATGAGAGTAATGACAAATGCGAAATATTCTGCAGTGTACCTCAAAGTGAATGAACAATACTTTCCTCAATCTTTTGACTTCAAAATGTGTGCACAGCATTTGATCTCTGGTGCACCTCAAATTCGCAGCTGACAAATGATTTGACGCTCTTCACCGCATCATGTTCACAAATTCACTGATGGCTTTTATCATGAGATCGGCAAGCAGGGAGCTTGTACTGTAGCTGATCAATTTGCTTCATCTCATAATGGTTTTTAATAATAGTCATGAATGCCATTGAAATCCCACTGTAGCGATTTCAGATTCATGTTACAATAATTCCAACATCAAGAACTGTGATTCACTTCAAAATGACTGAGAGAAAGGATTCAATTTATGCACTACAGGGTGCGTTACAAACCGCCATTGGATTGTTTTTATGATTCAAGATGCTTGTGTAGGTTGAATGTCGAATGAGGCATACCTTGATGCAGTATCCTAACAATCTGAGATGATGGGTCATCATATTACAACATGTCTCCATTCTCCGCCAGCTGCTTCATATGGTACTCACTTGACTCCAGAATCCAGGAAGCCATCGGCATCGTGATGTTCCGTCGACTCATTGAGCAGTGCAGGACTCTCAATTGGGCAGCTCCAGAGAGTTGATGCAAATCACTCGTGAGGTTATGACAGCTGCCAGGACACAAATTCTGTAAACATTTGTGACAATGTCTGTTTTGCCCTAGCTGGGCAACCCGTGCAAATGCCTGCTGCTTCCCATTGCATACCCAGATTGTCAGAGAAAATACTGCATGGTTTGCGGTTTTGAGATATAGGCTGGTCCTGCCCACTTTGGGTGTAGTTACAAATACAGAGGAATGTCATGAACCCTGGAATATGAGCTGCATTTCTGTGTGTCTATCATTGCCCATGTCTGCATATATGTGAAAAATATCCACATGATCCACGAAATACTTGGTTAGCCACCACATCCAATGATGAACTTGGCCATCAAGTAAGCAACATCGCAATGCCTTGTGTGTAGGAGGTGCACTGGCAAGTGCATTTTGAGGTGTCTCTTGATCCAGAAGGAGTGCCTGACTTGATGAGTCGGATTGGTCAGGTTCAGGATGCTCCGCAGGGTCCTTGATAATCATTGCTAGAAATATCTCTCTTAGCCACCAAGCAATTAGAGAATCCACCCAAGTATTGAGCAGCCAATATTTATACAATTGTCCAAAAACGTTATTGCAACTTTTGTTGTCTCCAAAGACTAACAAAACAGAATGCTAGCCACCATCTATGGACCATCCATGCTCCTGAATCACCCTGCAAAGTGTATCTCTTCACCGGGGTCTTCAGTTGTGCGTGCCATTCTTCAGTCCACTAATGATGAATTCGGTGTGCATTCTTCTTTGGTATCCTAACAAGTGGTTTCCCATTGGCTTGTTTCGATGCTGACTACCTGGTTATCATCTAAGGCCTTGCAATCTGGATCGTCCATTGTGCCCAATTCTGTTGAGCTTCTTTTTCTATTGAGTGGATAACATGCATCAAACTCTTCACCCAGGAATCCAATGCCTCTGCACTATGCTTTTTTATCACTGTATCCTCCTCTGGATGTTCAAGCACATCTGAAAGCAGATTTGTGGTCATATAATACCAGTTATTGAGTAAATGAAATTCTGGCATACCTGTGAGTTGAAGTTTGAATCCACATCTCACATTTATCGAAATTTGCCAGCCCACATTGAGTTTCATCTCAAACTGATTGGACTGATCAAAATCTCAAAACTCCATGAACAGTGTGAGAGTTGGCTGTTGCTTGATGGTTTCGCTCTGGATGTTAGGGTTACCTATGAAACAAGGTCGATATTGAATGGGTGTTCTGGCTTCATCAGCAAAATGTAATTAAGTCACTGGGAGCCTCTGGGAGTGTCTGAGAGTTGTCGGACCAGAATACAAGGGTTGTCAAATCCCAGAGTTTGCTGGACCAATGCGGTGACCTTCGGGGACACCTGGGAGCACCTGGGAGCGCCGACGACAAGCCTAGGAGCGCCGGCAACAACCCTGGGCACACCTCGACTCACTGTAGAGCAGTCTGGGAGAAACCACATCTTCTTTGGGAACACTGCTGGTGCGCCTGGAAATCATAGCTACTACTTATCATTCAACGATTTTTAAAACTCATGTATTCAGTTGGTATTCTCATCTATGTATTTATGTATCTATACAGCTACCCATCTACATACGGTATATCTGGACTGGCTGTAGGCGGTGCGGGAGAGCACTACGAGCTGTGCCTGAAGATTATGATTGAGTGAACTCGGAGATACTCTTCGAGGCGGTGATTGTGTAAACTTAGCGATGTACTTGGAGGCCGTGATCGAGCGAGTTTGGGGACGCACAGGGAGGCCGTGCTCGAGTGAACTCAGAGATGCACTTGGATGCTGCAATGGAGCAAGTTTGGAGATGCACTTAGAGGCCGAGATCAAGTCGAACTCAGAGAAGCGCTTGGAGGCAGTGATCAGGCAAGTTTGGAGATGCATGTGGAGGCCACAATGGTGTAACTCGGAGATTCACTTGGAGACCATGATCGAGTGAACTCCGAGATTCACTTGGATGCCGAGATCAAGTCAAATTCAGAGATGCACTTGGACGCCATGATCAAGCAAGTTTGCAGAAGTTTTTGGAGGCCGCGATCATGTTACTCAGTGATGCACTTGGAGGCTGTGATCGAACAAGTTTGGAGAGGTACTTGGAGGCCATGATCATGCACAATTGGAGGATTACATGGAGGTAGTCGATAGGAGGCGCGCTGGGTGCCAAAACTCTATCCATCAGTTACTGAACTCGCAACTGTGGGAATGTGATGAGGTGACTTTATCTTTGAGCTCTCTCATGGAGAGCTGGCTGATGACCATCGATCTTGTAGGGAGGCATGGCAGAAGCTGAAGCTACATTCAAGGGTCAACTTGTAATCGTGAGAATGGAGATGAAGATGGGAACAATATGGAGGATACGAGCGGATATGAGAAGGCAGGGGTACAACTTGCCTGATTGGGTTTAGACGACCTCCAATTGTTGTTTTTACCTGCCAGATGGGGAGTAGTACCTGCCGTACCAGGCATGGTAAATTAACTCGCACACCAAATTCTCTGAAGTCCCAGTTTCTCATGATGATGTCCCCCATCTCCTTCCATCTCTCTCTTTCTCTACCATCACCTAAGAACACCAAGTTAAGTCATCCCTATCTATCTCCCCATTCAATGATCATGAGTTAACACCAAGTACAGCATACACTGAGTACTGCATACACCCAGTACTGCATCTTCCCATAATCCTCGTTCTCCAGCTCCCAGCCAGTCTTTCGTCTCTGGGTGGACATTATTGTACTCAACTCTCTACATTCCCACGATTTCGAGTTAACCAATGAATAATGTCTCAGCTGCCATCGCACCTCCCTCGCAATCTACCGCCTCCAGATCGACCACCTCTAAGTACTCCTCCAATCTTGATCGGTCATGGCCTCCAAGTACATCCCCAGAATCACTTGATCACGGCCTCCAAGTGCATCTTGCAGTTGATCTTGATCTTGGCCTCCAAGGGCATCTTTGCGTTCTCGATCTCGGCCTACAAATGCATCTCTAAATCCGCCCGAACACGGCCTCCAAGTTCATCTCTGGATTTCACAATCCCGGCCTCCAACTGCATCACCAAACTCGCTCAATCACGGCCTCCAAGTGCATCTCTGAGTTCAACCTGATCTCGGCCTACATGTGCCTCTCTGCGTTACTCAATCACGGCCTCCAGATTCATCTCCGGACCCGCTCGATCACGATCTCCAAGTGCATCTTTGAGTTACAAGATGTCAGCCTCCAAATGCATCTCTGAAAGCGCTTGATCACGGCCCCCAAGTGCATCTCTGAAATCAACTCGATGTCGGCCAGCAAGTGCATCTCTGAGTTGCTTGATCTCAGCCTCCGAATGAATCTCCAAACCGCTCGATCACGGCCTTCAAGTGCATCTCTGATATCAACTCGATCTCGGTCTCCAAGTGCATCTCCAAACTTGCTCCATCGTGGCCTCCAAGTACATCTCCCAGTTCCCACGATTGCGGCCTCCAAGTGCATCTCTAAGTGCTCTCAATCACTGTCTCCAGGTGCTCCTGCGATTACACTCCAGTACCGTCTGCAGCCAGATTGGCCGTATGTATATATATAGAGAGACTTAGATACATAATACATGATACATGCCATATTATGATGTAGCGAATCTTGCGACTGTAACAAAGATAAATCTGATACACGAAATACCTTGTGGTTATGGAACCATAAGGACCACTGCTATGAGGATACGGCACTAAGTCTCAAGCAGTGCTGCGTAGAGTTCCGAAGCTGCTCTCGAAGTCTCCCACAGACCTGCAGAAACGTCTCAGCTGCTTCAAAATTTGAATATCCTATATGTCAAATCTCATAGCATCCTGAATGCCACCTCCATAACTGCAGGTGCTTTCAGGAGTACCTGAGAATGCTCTTGCAGAGTCTGAGAGAACTTTGCTTAGCTCCAGGGGGGCCTGGGAGCAGCTGGAATTACTTGGGAGCACCTGTGAGGTATACCGGAGTGTCTGGGAGGTGTGCGTTTGACATCCGGACTGATTGACATTGCGCTGAAGTTGTCGATACTTTTCTTCAGATCCACATGGGTGAGACTAACGTGTTCTCAGTGGAACAAGTATACCAGATTAAAATCAGTATGATATGTCATCACATTGATGGCACTGTTCAATGTCTCTGCCACTCCATACATTGTGACCAACAGGATATATTCAAGGGCTGAAATACATGTGGCATGCCCCTGAGGTGAAGCTGTCTAGATCTCTAAAAGATGGCAGGGTACTGAATTCTGTCTCTGTGACTGATACCACTCCTATTTTTCATCGATAATCCTCGAATAGTCAACTGGCACTATCTTCACCCACTCTTCATGTGTACTCCTCCACAAAATTGACAGTGGCAAACCCATAACAACCTTCTTAGTCAAAAATTTGCATATAATTAAGGCTGCCAGGGAGGTCTAAGTCTTGCCAAGTCGCATTTCATCTGCCAGCAGCGCCCTTGGCATATCTGAATTCCATACCCATCTCCTCCCAATGAACTATATTGCCCAAACCTGGTGTGCCAGGCACACGGTTCAGGGCAGGCCTGAACCTGTAGATGTGATGCCAGGGACTCGGTCACCGATCGATTGGCGAATTGGATGGGCATTCAGCGCACTGACTGCCTACTTAAGATACTGGTGTTGAAATTTGTTATTCAATGTATTGAGGACAGCATTCAATTCTGAACTTGAATTATCTTGATCAAGCACCTCATTACCATCCTCCGCTGGCTCCTGAACCTCCCTTGTACCTGTTTCTATTTTCATTTCATCCTCAAAGATCTCTTTCAGTTGCTGCGATCTAAGATGGGCAGATGGGCTCATAGTCCAGCTCTCTTGAAACTCATCGTGATGTTAGATATTTCACAGACTTGCAACCATTGGAACAAATCTATATAGATGGATTACAATCAATTCTATGCTTTCAATCAGTACATACATTAATACAAGTGTCATTCTCTTGCCCACCATCCTCTTCTCCCTCCACTCTTCCACCCTCTTCAGAATCTTCCAAAGTCTATCTATAATGGTTAGCAGTTGCGCACATCTAGCCGTAACATGGCTAGCGGGGATTACCCTCACCAGTCTAATTATGTGCTCAGCATTCTCCTTCCCTGTAGCACACATCATTTCAACCAAATTTTGTGTCAGATTGTGTCCAGGTTTCAACTTGAAAGCATTTGAAAGGCAACAGTTGTACGAAATCTGGGCATAACTGGGGTCGATTGTCATCCACTGGTGTGTATGTTGGGACATATACTTTTCGTCCGGTGCGTCCTGATGCAGGGTGCACTTGATCACAATGTGAGAATGTATCGCTCTTTTGGGCAACTGTTTATGTGGATGAAATCAATCAGCAACTCCGAGTGCCTGAAATCTATATTCCAGGCTTGGAGGGGTTATGTGGATAAAATATAATCGTTCCCATTCGACACCCGGTAAATCACAATTGTGCAGATTGAATTTGGTAAATCTGGGATGTTACTTCTTGTTAGGGGTTTTTCCCCTTGTGGCAATTTTGGTAATGATGATAGCCTAACAGATAGATGTCGTGGAGTTACTCTCCATCAAGTCACACGATATGCATATCACCTAATTGTGGCATTACAAGTACACCAGCCATGTGGTAGTTAGTGGGAATAGACATCACTCAGGTGTTGATGGGATAAGTGCTAGACCTGAGCGGATTCACCTTTGATGATGCAGCTATGTTGCTATGAGTGGGAAGCTTAGGCTTCAGCTGTACACATAGTTTTCAACCACAGTAATTGTCTTTGAAACCAGAGGGACATGTCAGATTGGACTGGAGATTACCCTGATACCCAGAGATGGCAAATGATAGTCATTAGGCGAGCGAACGGGACTTATAACCTATTGCCTCCGGTAATAGGATCTATCAGTGTACACCCTGGCAACACAAAATGATCTCGGCCTCAGCATGACATGACTAAGAGAAATACGCTGTCGGCTGATGATATGAGGCAGGAAGCAACCCTGCTCATTGGTTTGAGTCATTATGAATTGCAACAATCATGCTCAGTTTACAACATCAGCTAATACTTCATGTTCTATGTTTTCAGAGTATCGGTTGGTCGCTGATTGAATCTACGACAAAAGCCGAATAGCCTGTAGGGTGAGGCATTAATTCGCGATAAAGCACTGTCGGCTATGGTTGGCTGATGTTGCAACTGCTGTAACAAATGGAATGGACATTGTCTAAGTTCAAGTCTGGTCTGTCTCATCGTCTGACAGGATATCATCCCATGTAAGGCATGATTCTTATCAGGAGAAAAACACTTTGAAATCTCATTGTGCGAACACAATAACATACTGGGATTTGAAGCAGCTATCACTGGGCGCCTGCAGAAATGGCATGACGTGACTGCCATAATGCTATCATGAGGAATGAAGACATTGCGCTGAGGTATGGGCGTACAAACGCTCAAAGACAACTATAAAGATATTACACTGTTTAGGTAATGAGAAGGATATGCTCTAGCAGCGAACAATCAGACACCTACCAGCAATAGAAGAATCTGAAATATTTCTGCTTTTTTATGATACCTATATATACATATTTGTTGTCATACTCATACCCATATTACAAGTTATCTATATAAACTATTAGCATTGTAGCGGATGTTACGGGTTCTCCCTTAATAGAGGTAATGGTATAGGTTACATTGTCCAAGGGATATATGCCACGGAGTTACTCTCGGTCTAGTCATGTGGTATACATACCGCTTATCCTAGGCAATGCAAGTATGCCAGTGCTGCGGTCATTAGTGGGATTAATTAGGAGCCTCGTGTCAAATTGATAGCGAGCCTCATTGCTACAGGATTCATTGATAGTTCGCATACTACGGTAGAACTGATTTGATGATGCAATAACCTTGGCCGGCGCAAGTCTTCAAGGCTTGTAGAGATGGCAGTTGTTTCTTACCACATTCATTGAACTAGGCTAGGAGGGATTGGACATGTCAACTGCATTGTAGTGAATGACGTGTCAGGCAGACATTAGCCAACATGCAAGGAAGCAGGAGTTCAAGCTGTTCCCCTATGGCATTGGAAAACCTTGGGTACTCCCAGGCCAAAGAGCACAGTCTCGGCCTAAACACGGTGTGTCTGATTAATTAAGACTTGGGCAAGCTGATATGTCCCAGAGCTTCTGACTCTCCCGGCAGGGATATTCGAGCAAACAAAACTATCATCTGACTATGTTGCTGAAGTAGTACATTGAGATTAAATTTTGGCAGAGGGATGGTGAGCCGCCACTTAAGCCTCTGATGCAGTTAAGCCGAATAGCCTTAATGGTGAGGTTGTCACTTAACCCATAAAGATGAAGCAAACTTGCAAAAAGCCTTCCAAATAACTGCGTGGAGGGAGGAGTTGTTCTGACTGTCTGAAATAAACGAGTTGGGAGATATCTAAGTTCAAGTAACTGTTTGATTGAATCTTATTGCTGATGATGGCCATTCGGGGAGAGTAACACTTCAAAACCAATCATGCAAGAACATGATAACCTTTGGGAAGCATGGCCATTATCAACAGAGATTGGCTCAGTATAAGAGTGAACTAAGATATGACAGATGGGATCATAGCAATTCTTGATTGATGATGGCCCCATGTGGGATAGCAACTCTTTCAAACCAATCATACAATATGAGAAAACTATTAAAGAACGACAAATCTCCGGCTATGGAAGGATAGCCCCAGGAACAGATAAAGATACCTCCCTGCCAGAACGAAGCTGAATTATTATTTTTGTTTTCAGTTCTTATTGTTTATATGATTATTACCAAGCAGATCAGTATTCTCTATTAGGATTGTTTCCGGTTCCCCCGCCCCATGGTTGATCCTGAGTTCAATCACGACTACGACGTCATACTGTGTCACTTATCATTATTACTGGATCAATTCGAAAAAGGAAATCAGTTATTTACTGCATTGTGTATTTGGTGGCTGGCAAGTATGATCCGGTTCACTGAGATACTATTTGATTATCGATATTTTACGATATTCCCTTCACATTATATTATCAATTGCGAGGTGACACCCCTACTAAGACAAGAGCTGAGTCAATCCATAATTTCAGAATCCGATATTCCCATCCTGGATCCTAATAACAATTCTGATATTGCGGTACATCCATCTCGAGAGAAGTTTCTTCCTAAGCATCGGGAACCCAAACAGGCAAATTACATACGACACCATATGGGAAGATTTTCAAGAATACATCCAATTATTCAAATCCAGAGTTACACACCAGATTTGGAAAACAATGTAAGAAGGAATGGAGAAGAACTCGAGAGCTTCTTGAGAGTCGAGAATTGCAGTATTGAGAGAAATTAGGCTTCAACATACTATTGCCGATAGCATCTGAACTCCAGATTTATCAACCAGATAGGAAGAGAAAATTTGTGAAGATACGTGGCAATAAAAGATTGCACTATCAACGGGCAAAATATTACCGCCATAATAGTTAATCAATTGCTGAGATGAATTATACGAATATACTTTATGGTATTAATTGATGAACAAGACTAATCATACAAATATACTTCATGATATCAATTGATCACCGAGATAAATTACAGACATATACATTATGATATTAATTAATCATCGAGATAAATTATACGAACATACTTTACATTAACAATCAATTGGTGAGGTCTAGTATATGTACATATTTGGTGATATTGATTACTCACTAAGATGAATTATATGAACATAGTTTAAGTTATTAATTGATCGCCGAAATTGATTATACAACATACTCTACATTGTAAATTAACCTCTGACATTAAATATACGAGTTATATGTATTGTCAGTATTGTGTCACGCCACGCTATGATTTAGTTGCTATTCATTTAATACCATGTGATGTGACTATACATATTTGTCCTCTGAGGGTATACAATGTGTATCGGTTACTGATACACTTCATTTGGAGATAAGCATAAGAGCTATGAATGGAACTACAGCCGTGTACCCAGTACTGACTTATTGTATTTGTTAATACTTGTGTATAAGTATAGTTTCATTGGTGGAAGGACCCCGATAACAGCGGAAGCCACGTCTCATGCCAATTACCTGAGATCCCAAAGCAGATGTTCTGTTGTGGGCATTTTGAAAATTGATTAGCTCATTTCAGCACGGTCAATATTGATTTGCTGCACAGTGTGTTTGGTGGTTGTCGAACATAGTCAGTTTACAACCTGCACTACAGTATGATCTGGAGTACGAAAGGTTCCCATTGGAAGGTGATATTTCCACGGGATCTGGAACATTTCACCAGTGACCTTCAGATAGTGTTAGCACAGTATTCACAAATGTTTCAGTCTATGTTGAGAAGGCTATGTCCAGCCCCTTCTCATGATACTCAGCGAAAGAAATGTTTCTACCAAGTCAATGATTCAGTCTGCGAGTGAGCCATCAAGCTACACCTTTGACCCTCTACTTAGGACTCAGAGAGGAAAAGTTGGTCCTCTTCCACAAATGAATAGACAACACACAGCCGAGAGGAAGAGGTTGTTGTTGTTGTTTATTCATACTGTATGCACTCTATTTTGAGTATGACAGAGCCCCATATCCCCTCCGCCTCCGGGCAAGCTGGTCAAATGGTGGAGTTCCCAACCCACTACCCTTTGTCCCCTTCACACTGCGGGGCTGGCACTGGGATTCAAACCTGTAGCATTGTGACTGTACACCCCCCGCCTATACATTCAGGAGCGATACCACTATGCCACGGGGCCAGCCGCAAGAGGAAGAGGTTAGCTCGAGAACTGCCAAATACGTTCTAGGGCTGTGCCTAAGTATATATAGTTGATCAAAAGCACCCCCCTAACACTTCTCGCCTGTTGAATCATACACTCACGCAAATCCATTGCCGGCCACTTGTTGTCTCACCTTCCCATCCACCTCACTGCCCAAATCTCACTGGGACATCTCTTTAAAACTATTTCAACCCACAGCAACCATATCTATTCAGCATTATTGAGATTATTCTACAGTAGCTAGTTCTCAAATGTCCCCACAAAAATTGCAGCCACTGGCCCCTGTGCAGGGGTCCCTCATGAAGCTGATTGAAATAGTTTGCCCCCGAATACTGGGCTAATCATCTTTTGCTGGATACCCAGCTTCCCATTCTTCTTTCCACTTGTTGAACGCATTGCAGTTGGCCTGCCCTATCGTATTGGAAAATCACTTCAAGGAGAATTCAGCTTGTTTCAGGCTGATTCAGGGTTTGCCTTCTATACCACCCAAGTCCAGGCAATCATTACTGAAATCATCTGCATCATGTTGGTCGTAGGAAATCCCTGGCAATGGGGGCAAGTTGGTGATTCTGGCAAAATATGTTTTCCGCAGTTTCGCTGGTGGCTGCAATCTTTGCTTTTGGAGGCAAATGGGGGGTCTGCCAGGTGCTCTGGAAGGAGGTTCAGGTCAAGGAGTGGAGCTCCATGATGGTGGTCGATTGACTGGATTGTTTCCCGGCAAACCTGGAGCTACTGTTGGTGCACCCGGATATAACGGCCCTTGTCATCAAATCAGGCCAGGGGGGAACTTTTGAGTCCCACCATAACCACACTATTGAAGGTCATATCCTTCGCACTGTGGACAGCAAGTTGGGAACCCTTCGCTTGTGCTGGTAGTTGGTTAGTAAAACGGGCAGGGTCAGGTGTAGGTGATATTGGTAAATTCAAATGTGATATCGGAATCAGGACAAGTGCTCAAAGTTCGTATTGAGAAAATCAGGACAAGGCAAGAATCTGATCTGGTTCAAAGTCTTACTTGCTTTGCTATACAAGTGAACGAGTGAAGAGAGAAGCAATGGAAATCCTCCAGCACCAATCAACCTCTCTTGATATACACTTCATCCGCCACCCTCAAATCATTCCTCATGTTCCGATATAACATCGAATTATCCAACCATGATTGTAGACACCACCATGACAACTCTTATCAATGCAACCACGCCACAACATCCGAGGTTGCAACACCTCAGACCACTTCCTTATCTTAACAAGTTATACCGCCACCACCTTATCATATTCACACACCATCTCCATGTCTATTCACATGTCTGCCTTTCCGTAACACCAATTCCTTCTATCTGCCCGATACTATTCCCAAGTACCCTTCAATCCATTGCTCACAACCCGAGCCGTGACAGTATCCCCCTCCTAGCTTTGTGGTCCTCCGAGAACATTCTCGAACGGCCCTGGCTTCAAGTGATTACGTTGATGAAACTCCACTACTGCTTGCAGCCCATCCCCGAACCTTGCAGGTTCCCATGTCGAAGAATCATACCCAGTGCACCGTATAAGGTACTGGAACTGACTCAGGTATATCCGGCTATCCTCAACATTCGAAACCTGATATTCTTCTTCACCAACGACTTCCACAGAAGCAGGGGGGTCGAACTGCTGTCCCATCAAAGGGTCATTCGCCATGGGATCAAACAGGGAAACTGGTAGTACTCGATGAATTTGTATTGACGCAGGTCAATCAAGTTCGTAAGCATACGGAGTTATTCGACCAATGACTTTAATGGGCCCCAAACGTTCAAAGTCAAGTTTCCATGTGGGCGTCGTAGTCCATACATATCGAGCATCCAACCACATCTGAGAACCCTCCTGAACGTTCGGGGATGGAATCCGTACACAATTCACTGCCTCTTCCTGCACCACTGGGCTTCTCCTCATCTTGACTCGAAGGGGTACATGGATCAGTTGCATTGATGCCTGAACCGGGTCAGCACTAACCCATCGTTGATCCCGATTCTTTGTTGGCTCTCATGCAAATGCCATTCGAGGGTCAACGCCTTGTACCACATACAGTGGGATGCACTCGGTAGTCTCAGACGTCCCATGATTTGCTGCAAACTCAGCCAACGGAAGCCAGTTCACACAGTTATCTTGCTGATGATGTACGAACAACTGGGGATACTGTTCCATACTCGAGTTCTTTCGTTCTGTCTGTCCATCTCTCTGCGGGTGGAAAGTTGTTGACATTCTTTGATCAATCCCCAACCGACTACACACCTGTTGCCAAAAGGTTGAGGCTAACTGTGGGCCTCGATCCAAAACACTGGTGAATGGGAGTCCATGAAGGCGTACAACTTCTCGCAGAAACAACTCTGCTAACCTCAGGGCATCTATAGTTGTGCGGCAAGGAATGAAATGTCGCATTTTTGAATGTCGATCCACCACTACTCATATTGCATTGAAGCCTTCACACTCCGGTAATCCTACCACAAAATCCATCGAAATATCTTCCCATAGTGTATCTGGTACAGGTCGAGGCCGAAGGACCCGGAAGGTTATATGGCTTGAACTTCTGGACTGCTGGCAACCATGGCAGTTCCAAACATACTGATCAACATCATTACCCATTTCCTTCCAGTAATATCTTCGATCAAGCAGGTCACACGTCTTTGCCTGTCCTGGATGCCATACTAATGCCGTATGATGATGTGCCTGTACGATACATAGGTGTAACCCATCACTATCTGGTAAGTATCAATTCCCTCTATACCTTATTCATCCTCCTTCCTCCATGCACTCCCCGATGATATTCTCCTGCAACCGAGTATTCGTTCAAATTGCTTCCAGTATTTTCCCTGGCAGTGGGTCTGTCTCATAAGCTTTGGTCATATGATCGGGAATAGATGGACGGCCCTGGGCGGCTGGGCTGTCCGCCAACAAACGCAATTGTTTCCGTAGGTTCTGCGGCCTTTGAACCACCCGTTCCATGGTTTTTGATCTATCATCCCTCCACTCAGGGAGGTCTCCCAGCCTCCTCGTTAAATCATCTGCCTTCTCATTCGACTTGCTGGGCTGATAGACTATTTCGTAGTCAAATCTGGTTAAAAACTCCCACCATTGTGCCTGCCGTCGATTTAAGAGCATTTTTGATATAACATACTGGAGATTCTTATGGTCAGTTATGAATTTAAGAGGATACTCAGCCCCTTCACACTCGGGTATCCATTCCTCGAGTGCCTTAATAATTGCCATAAGCTCCTTATCATAAATATCATAATTGCATTCGGCTGGTGAATGTTTTTTCGAGAAATACCCCATCAGATGTAACACCCCATCATTATCATAATGGGATAAAACTCCTGCTGAAACATACTCGGGGGAATCTGGTTCAATAATCACCTCTCTGTCATGGTTGAAATGTCCAAGTACTGGAGCTGTTGTGAAGGCTGTTACCATTTAATCAAATGCTAATTGTTGCTTCGCTTCCCATATGAATGGTTCATCCTCTTCTGGTGCACATGGTAATGGCTCGGCCTTTTCTGAATACTTAGGTATATACTGTTGACCAAAATTGCACAATCCGAGGAATTGTCGAACTTCAAAGAGGTTATTCTACGTGCCATTCTTTGACTTCTTTTCCCAACTCCAATTGCTCACGGTTCCAACCATATCTTCATCCATTGATATGCCCCTTGTTGATATAAGCAAGCTGAACTACCTTACGGTCTGCTTATGGAACTCGCATTTCTCGGGTCTCAAATACAACCCGGCTTCCAAAAGCTGTTGCATTACTCATTTGACATGCTCCACATGTTCCTCCTCTGAGTTACTGTAGATTAATATATCATCCAAATAGGCGGAAGCAAAATCATCCAGAGCTTCTCTTATGGTGTTATTAATATATCCCTGGAAGTGCGCAGGAGGGTTTGTTGTTCCAGGTTGCATAAATGTGGGTTCAAACAGTCCATATCTTGTCCGACATGCTAACTTATGTTTGTCTCCCTCTTTAACCCGCAACAGATCATAAGCCACACGGAAATCAATCTTTGTATAAACCCTAGCTCTTCGAAGTGAATTCAGAGTCTCTCGTATCAATGGAAGGGGACAGCGATTCTTAATAGTCGTGCTATTGATATCTCGATAATCAATGCAGACTTGCAGCCCTGCATCCGTTTTCTCCGCAATGAGAACTGGTGCTGGAATGCGTGACAATAATTGATGAATGAATCCTTTCGAAATGTTCTCCTTTAGCGATTCCTCAAGGACTACCAACTCGGCACTTGACGTTGAATACAGCGAGCCCCACAATGGTGTTTCGCGTTCCTTCAGGCGTACTTCATGGTCAACCTATGGTCGATGGGGAGGAAGACGATCAGCTAAAACCTTATTAAACAGAGGTAAAAACTCATGATACTGCACAGGATCGTTCTCCTCCAGGGGTTGTTCTTTCAGATCTTTTGCTTCAATAGCTTTATTGATATCATAAAGGGATGCCTTGAACACTGTAAGATTCCCTTTCCTAACTGTTCGAAAGAACGAAAGTCCATTGAGCATGACGATATTCCCTCGGAATGGTCATCCAGGGCGTATTTGTAGGACAAAAATCGCAGCTGGGGAGTAAAATGGCTCAGGAGGTTCCTCTGTAACTCCCTGTACCGTAATGGGTGCAACATGACAATGTGTCGTGCAGTATTGTGATCCAAAAGTAACTGTATTGGATGCAAACTGTACTGCAACATCATGTAATTGTAAGCAGAGGATTCTGAGGACAATTGGATAATGTCCCAACTTCGTAATGACCATAGGTAACTACTCCCTATGGTTATGGATCATCATCCATGTCTTAGCAATGTGCGTAATAACCCCAAATTCTATGGGTCTTCCGTCGAATACTTCAACTTGCCGTTTCTCCTTTAACTGTTGGAGTGGTATTGGATCATGTCGTGCAAAGTCTTTATCCATAAATGCGATGCCTGTAGCTCTGCAGTCGATCAGAGCATGTGTAGGTATTTCTTGATTATTCATGGTCAATGTGCAGGTTATAACGAAATGTTTCCCTTCCATTGATCCTTCCAATACTTCCACCTTGCTAACTGATAAACGCGAAATTCCAAAACATTTCAAAGCATCTGAAACAAAACTTTTACCATCAACGGAAGAGCCATCCTTCTTCAATTGACCTGGTCTTTTCCCGATTTCTCGGAACCTGTCCTGGTTCCAACTTCCTTTACTTCTGCTCCAGCCACCTTGAACATTTGAGCCATTTTCCTTGCTGCGCAATCTGCCGCCCTGTGGTTAAACCCACCACAGTAGAAACATCTCCCATCTGAGGATCTCTTTGCCCTCTCTTCCGCAGGAATCCTCATGCTGCCTGCGCTGGGATTGATAGGTGCCGGTCCTGTAGATCCAGCTACTGTTCCAGCGGGGGCTTCTGCGGGATCCTTTGGAGGGGGCAAAGATCTGGGGTAAGAGGCAAACCCTCTCTCTCAACCCCGATTCTGTGCGGCTTGTTCTGCAGGTCGTTGTCGGATCTGATTATCCGGCTTCTGACAAATGGTCACAATCCCAGGAAGTTCCTCAGGCATATTGCCTTACTTGAAGGAGTCCTTCATTTCGTCAGACAATCCCATTTGCAAAGCGTTTCGCAGGGCCAAGGGATTCCAATCCAAATCCACGGCAACGACTTCAAACTCAGGGTAGTACTGAGAGGACTCGTGGGTCTTTCATTTGATCTCCCCCATTGTCCGTTCGGTGGTGGCTAGTCGGTCGGTGGCCCCAAATGCTGCTTCCAGCAGTTGTATAAAAGCTGGTAGGTTTTCCAGCCCTATTGTTCTGTCCTGCCGGACGTGTGGCAACATCTGGGCTAAGGGTACTCCCCTCAGGCGATTGAATGCGTACAGCATGTTCGACTGTTCATCAGGAAAGCTGGTGGGCTTGTGTCATATAACCATTCGGAGTTGAGCGATCCAGCCTCACAACTACGTTCAATCCGACCCTGACAAGGCCGGGGAGTCGGGAATCTTCTGTCCTCAGTCTTCTGGTTGCTCGGTGGAAGTTGGGGCTGCCCAGGCTGTTAAGGAGAGGGCATTCGCTAACTGCGTCCTCAAAGCTGCAACTTCTTCCCCCGATTATCTGGCGTCCCGTGTCATAATGTCCAGTTCTTGTTGTAGGTCCTCATCTGTTCCTGCCATTCTTGGGGTCCTCTTGGCTTCTTCCAGCTCCTGCCTCACTGTCTCCAACTGTTGTTCGAACATTGAGTGATCCAACTCCAGAGGCAGGAACCTTGTGACTGCAAGTCCTTCGTCTGTTTCTGTAATGTGATTATCTGTGCCAGGTAATCGTAGACCTTCTGTACGATAGCCACGCGTTTGGTGTAATGCGCTACTCTCCTTAGCACATCCTGTGCTTCTTCCAGCAGTGTCTGTCTCTTCCTGATGTCGATCTCCAGCAGGTTCCTGTTGACCATTCCTCCGATGATGGCCTGGTCATCTGTGGACACCAGAGCCACCCAATAGTGCTGTTCTGATCCTGACATCGCAACGATTGAAGGACATCTACCAGTGCCAATTATATGAGACGATTTCCCAGGGGGTTGGGGTCGGAGGTTCAATAACAATCAAAGGCACAGGCGCAGGCTTTGCAGTTGCTGCTGCTGGTGGTGCTTGTCCTTCCGTTAAATGCACTCCAAGACAGTAATCTCATTCGCACTGAGAAGAAATTCCGGATCACAATCGAACCAAGCGTGGGCTCCCTGATACTTTGTCCAGTTGCTTCCAAACACAGGGTCTTCCAATTCCAAGCCTCCTCCATATGCGATGGCTTCTGTCCAGTAAGTATTCCAATGGGAGGGAACGTCTGACTGTTCCCAAAAGTAAGCAGGCGAAGTGAGGTCGTCAACTTCAGTATTCAATAATCCTTCAAGGCTTTCAATGGCGTTCAATGGTTCAGGTTCTGACAAAAGGCCATAGGTTACAGCAAGGTCAAACAAATTCGTTCTTGATGTACAGTTACTGTCATAGTTTTGCATTCGAATACGGGGACAAGTGTGGGTACTGATGGATATCAAGTCTGGTAAGTCGTGGTAACTGGTCAACGCAATCGTCGCAAACATGAATCCAGCGATTGTTGGTTTCTAGATATACCCAACAAGTAACGGAGCCAGGTTCGAAGCAATAATTACAACCATTCGAAGGATGTAGGCACATCCAAGATTGTAAGATCGTGGCTACACAGGTAGCAAATTGAGATATACCAATGGGTAGCTTCTCAGTAGTAGCAAACAAAATCAAAACACAAGGTCAAGCAATGTTGACAATACATTCAATATTAGGTAGATTGTAGGTGACTCGTTCTAGTGTAAAGGGCGGCGCCTGGCGTAGGTGATAGTGGTAAATAGAAAATGATATCGGAATCAGGACAAGTGCTCAAAGTTCGTATTGAGACAATCAGGAAAAGGCAAGAATCAGAGCTGGTTCAAAGTCGTCCTTGCTTTGCTATACAAGAGAACGAGTAAAGAGAGAAGAAAAGGAAATCCACCAACACCAGATTACCTCTCTGTATATGCACTACTTCCACCACCCTCAAATCATTCCTCATGTTCTGATATACCATCTGAATATCCAACCATGATTTTACCCACCTCCAACACAACTCTTATCAATACAACCATGCCACAACATCAAACGTCGCAACACCTCAGACCACTTCTTTATCATAACAAATGATACCATCGCCATCTTACAATATTTCCACACTACCTCCGCCGCAATCCACATCTCCACCTTTCCGTAACACCAATTACTTCCATCCGCCCGATACTATTCCTAGGTACTCTTCAATCCATCACTCACAGCACGAACCGTGACATTTATGAACCATGAGTCATTTTGAATGGGGAATGGAGATCACACTGCGGAGCGCACAAAATTGGGTGCTGTGTAGTGTTAGCAACGGGTCCAGTGTGGGACCCGGCCGGTTGTATGGATCTGTGTGGCAACATCCTTACACATTCAACAATCGACGATTTTTGAAGCGAACCATCACCTTAAGGCTACAATCATCCATCCCAGAGTTTAGTGTTTGGTATGTAGAATATTCAGCTCCGCACGGCGCATCTTTTGGCAGTCTGGGATTGTCGATATCTTCAAATCTCAGCACACGTTAGAATACAAACCTTGTTTTTGGGCCAAAAAGGACAGAAATTTGAAAGCAACGTGCTAAGTTTTAAAGATAGTAAACATCGGAGGCCACCAAAAGATGTGCCGTCCGAAACTGCATATTCTATATACCAAACACTAAATTTTCTGATGAATATTCATGTACTGAATTGAGGAAACCATTTGGCAGAATCCTGGACCAAACCGGCTGGTACCGGGTATCCTGGGGACCGCTATATCAGAATCGGTCCGAAAATGGAACCATTGCTATCACTCCTGCTGTGAAGGGAGGTTTCTTTACCCATGGGGCAGATGATATCGATTGTTGTGTTTCCTGAATCGACTGTCTGTGCCCATGGCAGTTCATGCTCCATTATTCAATGATTCTGAATTGTTGTCACAATGTAGTTGTGAGCCAAATAGGCAACCTGGTGGACCGATAATCATTGTCATCAGTGGAGATCTTTTCTTGCAAATGCACTGTAACCGATAATGCCGGGAAACTACTCAAGATGAGCGATGTGATGTCGAAATGATTTTCGTATGTTTCAGTATACTGCAGGCAGCAGTGACCTTTGGCAGAATGAAGTGCGACATGTATCCCATTCTGTGGTCACGAAATCTTGTGTTTTACAACACATTTGATCCATGAAACTAACCAGGCTTGGAGAATGGAACCATAGACACACACATCCTGCCTTTCTTGATTGTATGCTTGAATTCATATCCTAGGATCTTGGATACACACTCATCTTCGTACCCTTCCATGACTTTCAAGGTCATAGCCGGGATATATACATACAGAGACACAGTGATAACTGAGATGGACTCAGCAACAGGAAGTATATATTTGGGAGACCCCGGGATAGATAGACATCATCACATTATACAAAATACACACTCGATCGTTCCCAGGGCTTGGTCACACGCACTCTTGCCAAGCGTTCATAGATCTACGCAATTGGTGTGGTAAATCATGGCCCTGTATCCCATCATATCCTCTGACCCTCTTCCTACTCTCCTCGAGCCAGAACCACTATTTCATATGAATTCCATTCAGATGGCATGAGGGGTGCGGCGGGGTGTTGATGATAGGCTGTGTTGCCTTCAAGCGGCACTGTTTCGCCGCACTGTGACCATGTGAACTTGGATAAGCCCTCCGAGGCCATGCTCGTGTGAGTTTGGAGATGCGCTTGGAGACCGTGATCAGGCGAGATTGGAGATGCACCTGGAGGCCATGGCCGTGCGAACTTGGAGGCTGAAATCGTTCGAGTTTAGTGATACACTTGGAGGCTGTGATACAGCGAGTTTGGAGATGCACTTGAGGGCCGTGATCGTGCGAAGCTGGAGGTCGTACTTGTGCGAACTTGGAGGCCATACTCGTGCAGGTTAGGAGATACCCTAGGAGGCTGTGATCGAACGAGTTTGGAGATGCACTTGGAGGCCGTGACCAAGGGAGTTTGGAGATGCACTTGGAGGCCATGATCGAGCCAGATAGGGGAAGTACTTGGAGGCGGTGTGTCAGGAGGCAGCAGTTTGGGAGGGAGGTGCGACGGGAGCTGAGACTCTATTCGTTGGTTAACTCGGAATTGTAGGAATGGAGAGAATCAAGTACAACATGGTCTGCCGAGAGACTGGCTGGGAGCGGGAGACATTATATCTTGGGATGATGCAGTACGCGGTGTATGCAGAACTCAGTGTATGTATTACTTGGTGTTAAGTCTTGATCATGGCATGGAGAGATAGAGAGGGATGAATTAAGTTCGTGTGCTTAGGTGATTGTAGAGTTGAGGACGAGAAAGAGAGAGATGAGAGGAGATAGGGGAAATCATCATGAGAAACTGGGACTGGTGAGAATTTTGTGTGTGAGGCAGTTTACCATTCCCGATACGGCAAGAACTACTCCCTATCCGTCAGGTAATAACACCAATACGAGGTCTTCTATACCCAATAAGGCACGTCGTACCCCTGACTTCTCATATCCGCTCCTATCCACCATGGTGTTCCCATCTTCATCACCCATCTCTCTTTCTCGTCCACAACTCTACCATCATCGCAGAACACAATGTTAAGTCATCCCTCTCTATCTCTCAATGCCTTGATCATGAGTTGACACCAAGTACAGCATACACCAAGTACAGCGTACACGGAGTACAGCATCCACTCGAGATTGTTTGTCTTCCCTTCATTCTCCCGATTACGAGTTGACCCCTGAATGTAGCTTCAGCTTCAGGTGTGCCTCCCTATGGCATCGACCGCCGTCGGCCAGGTCTCCATGGGAGCTGAAAGGTAAAGCCACCTTATCACATTCCCACGGTTGCAAGTTAACTACCTGATGAATAGAGTCTCAAGCACCCGGCGCGCCATCCATCGACCACCTCCAAGTACTCATCAAATCTCGCACGATAATGACGTTGAAGTCTGTCTCTAAACTCCCTCGATCACGGTGTCCAAGTTTGCACAATCACGGCCTCGGAGTGCATCTCCAAACTCGCACTATCACAGCCTCCAAGTGGATCTCCAAACTCGCTCGATTACGGCCTCCAAGTTAGCACAATCATGGCCTCTGAACCCACTTGATCATGGCCTCAGTGAGCATCTCCAAACTTGCTGGATCGCTGCCTCCCAGTGTATCTCGAAAGCCACACGCTTACAGCCTCCAAGTTCGCATGATCACAGCCTCCAAGTGCATTGCCATATTCACTTGACCACGGCCTCGGAGTTTATCTCTGAGTTTACTAGATCATCATTTTCAGGAGCGCCTCGAATTGCTCTCAAGCACCGCCTGCAGCCAATCCAGATATCCCGTGTGTAGATGGGCAGCTATATAAATACATAGATGAGAATTCAAACCGAATACATGAGATTTAACAATCGTTGAACGATATGTTGTAGCTATGATTTCCAGCTGCACCAGCAGCGTTCCCAAAGAAGATGATGTTTTTCAGAGACTGCTGTACAATGATTCGACGTGCTCCCGGGCTTGTCAGCGCTCCCAGGTGTGTTGTTGTCGCTCCCAGGCTTGTCGCCGGCGCTCTCAGGTGCTCCCAGGCGCACCTGAAGGCCACTGCATCGGTCCAGTAAACTCTGGGATCTGACAACCCTGGGATTCTGGTCCGACAACTCTCAGACACTCCAAGAGGCTCCAAGAGACCAAAATACAATTTGCTGTTGGATGGCCTGCGGAAGCTCCACACTGAACTCAATTTCTAGCTTGGCGATGATACTGTGAATGAAGATTCTTTGCATATCATCAGAACATTATACTTGAGGGATATTTTCAAATGTATACAGTTCGTTCTGGCACATCACCCATTTCAGGTGCACCTTCAGTTTGAACTGGTGCTCCTTGCTGACTTGCACGTCAATTGAGCTTAACAAGCGGCACCTAGATAGTCAGATGCTGATCACCTGAGGGCAACAGAGCAAATGGAGTGTGAAATCCATCAGGTGAGATCTGCTATATGGAAGTGTTCCGATAAAGTATTCCAACTTTACCAGAGACTACAATTCGAGAGATTCAGGATTAAAGCAACCGGTCACCAAAGCACATCTGCCAACACACATACTCCAATGAAGACAGCTGGAGTGGAAGATAATTCAGGGGCGGCTAACATTACCGCCCACCAGCGCATGGAATTTCACGTCCATGTATCCAATTCTGATACCAAAGCCACCACCTGGAGTATCACTGATATGGACCACATTGTTAGTCAGCAGGAAAAAGAGATTTATTGTATTACTTCGAACATGCAGTTGCAGTGCAAGAAGGAATTCTGCATCTGCTTGAATGTGTTTGAAGTTTGATGGCATGTGATTGGTATGCAGCAGCTACAGATAACCATGGCACAGCATGAAATATATTTCAGATATCCAAAGATGCATCGTGTGAGCCATATAGCAGTTAATTTGGTGAATGGGTTCTGGCGAAAATAACACCACCAAGATATCTGAACAGCTACATAACAGCAATGTTGAAGAGGCATATTAATCTACCACGAAAGTCAATTACATTTGACAGATACTCATGCACAATGCCTGGTGGACTGCTCTTTGCAAAATGCAGGAGACACCGTCCTAGCTTGCCATTCGAGGATGGTATCATATTGGCTCTGCGAAAGTTTTCAAACAACTATCTGCTGCCGATACATGCTGAAATACTCGCGAAGCCTATCTCTTATGCCTACAGCATTGTCAGCAAGAGCCATTTCACAATCCAGTATCACAAAAGGTACAGCATTTGAGAAAAACTCATGTCAGTGGAGTGTGCAGAAGTATCAAATAAACCTGACTCAGAAATGGATCAGAGGATTTCGGGATTCCTAACTCTGCACAGCTATCCCCGACCCACGTTGAAGTGGACTTCAGATACGAAGTAAGTGGACTGCTGCTCGGATATGATCACAAGATCCTGCTTGACAGTACATGTCTTAAAGTTCGGATTGGGCTGTGGTACTACTGTCAATGATTTCATTGCCCTAAATCAGTTGAGTATTGGTGAGTTGATTGCAACCCAGAATAATCCAGTGCCGATGAAGGTATCATGCCGGAGTCTCATAACATCTGGGTCCATCATACAGAAAGTGAACTGAATGACATTGAAAACATCTTCCAAAGCCAAGTTCCTTCTCTTCCTGTATTATACTCTAGCAGGACTCCACCGAATCAAATCCTCCCATTTCAGTAGTGCCTACCCTCCAGCAAAACGATATTGAACTCTTCTCGGAGGTGCACAGGACTTAACAACAGAAATGACATGCTCAAGCTCAAGAATATGCGATGGTGATTCCAACGATGTAGAAATATCTACCCGAATCGGCTGATTGTGTTGATCAGTTCATCCTGGTTTTCAAACAGACAGCCACGATGCATATTGTACCTGTCAGAGCATATGTTCTTCTGGCAGATTTGGTGCGAGAGATTGCTGCATTAGATTGAACTAATAGCTTATTGCTTGTAAATAATCATGTGGATTTAGATACCTACTGGACTGTATATTAAGTTATAATGCCTGAATCAAGGTGTGGAGGAGGAAGCTACTGAATGGAATTGAACTATTTGATATAAACAATATAATAATAATCACTCCCGGAGAGTATGGCTCCAGGTTGGAGGTTCACCGACATAGCCTTGGGGATGCGGCCAATACTCTCATCCACTTGGAAATCTACACATCCTAATGGGTTTATCTGGTAGCATTTTGGAAGACAACTATACCGTGTTAAGGATATTCTTGTATTCTGTTCCACACCTTCCGGAGCATTGAGGACCACGAGTGATGTAGTCTCGCAGCACCTGGAAGCATATCGCTTTGCATTCAGCCTATCCGGGAGCATGTGGGAGCATCTGGAAGGTTCAGTGAGGCTGTTCAGAGTTGCTGAGTGGTTCAGTTATGACTTCGAAACCATTTTACATATTGCTGACAAAGTACGCTTGGTGAATGGTGCACACACATATGAATGTGTAAGTGTGAGTGGGTATATAGTGTGCATGGCCTTCCATTTGATGACCCTCCAGTTAGGCTTGGCCTGGATGCATGTGTTGCACTTTGTGGTGTCTTTTACTTACCCATCAATGAGAGATCATAGGGCAGTATGATTATTATGGGTTCAACAGAAATTCCACAGTTGTGATTCTGAGATCATCGGAGGCTGTTAAGTGGGTTTTGGAATTACAGTGGCAGGTGGACATTGAGGTATGGTGCGGCTGCGCTTGAAGAGGCGGTGTGAGGTTACCTTGTAGTAGGATTGGTCGCAAGTGCGCATGTGGGCTCAGTGGTGTGCATTATCGATGGTATGGTGATAGGTGCACTCAATGCTGCTTTTTCTTTCTTCCTCTTTGTTCTTGATGAAGTAGACTTTGCCGGCACACTTGTTACTGCCAATGGCAGTGCACTTGCAGCAGATATGGTATAGTGACCATTGACCCAATTGAGTGTGATTGTGATTGATGGAGATGATATGGAGCACTTACTGCATCCAAATATGGATGTGTATCCAGCTGTCTACCATTGATTGATGAAATCAAGAGAGAGTCGGAATCTAGGGGTACAGGGAGTATTGTCTTTGTATCGCAGTGAAACATTAACCAGTCCATGGTGTCTTACTGTACCTTTGTTGTCATCTCCAAGATCAATGACTATAGGCTGAACACATTTCTTTACTGCCTTGAGTGTTGTATGGTCATTGCACATATGGTGAGATGCTCCGGGAATGATATCCCAAGTAGCTGTCGTGGAGGCTGCATTCAGTTGAGTTGCATTTTTAGTCAGCCATATCTGGTCTTGATCTGCAGCTGTGGTAAGTGATGAAGGGCACATGTTGACTTTATTGTCTTTATCACAGGTACGTTTAAAGTGGATTCAGTTTAACTCAGGGTGTACTGGGAGACAGCAGTGGAAGCAAGTTTGTACGTCACTCCTGGATGTGTTTGTATTGGCATTGTCAATATCATATTCAGAGTGCTTTCAATTTCCCCACTCTTAGCGGGTATGATTGGCCATTCGTTACTGTGTGCATTGGTGATTCTTTCATGCAGTTTCTTGTCGGGTTCTTCCTCTATCTCCTTGTCCACCTCCATATCTGCAACAACCACATCCAACATGTCCGCCCTGAAATTGCACAGCTGCAGCTGTCGATACATCTCGGATTGATTTGGTTACATTCTCACATTTGTCCGATTCTCAGATCACATCTATATACTGCAGGGCCATGGGATCAGCTATGGAAGAATTTTAATGGTCATTTCATATGAATTCCAGAGTGTAGTACTGATGTGTATCTGCATTCAATGATTAATTATTTGTTTGGTGCTGCCAATCAGCTTGTTGCAGTAGATGATTAGTCTGGTTAAGTCCAGGGTGACAGTTTCATTAGGCAACTTTTGAGAGCAAGTGAACATTCACAGAACTGGGGTGGAACCCAGATTGGTTGAGGCATTGTTGAGTTAGTCCCTGCCTACTTGCAAGATGTTCACGGGAATGTCAATATCATCAATGAGTGGAAGGAGTTCATCGCAGAACTCAAGGTGTATCACTGCTATCACTTGTTTGGCCTGGTCATATCCATCAGCAAAATGATATTTTGTCACTGGGTGCCTCCAGGAGTATCTGAGAGGATATGGAGTGTAAACATAGAAGCATCTATTTCAGGAGAGAGTCAGACCCTAGGAGAGCATTGGGCCGGCCTTCAGAGTGCCTGGATATCTGATGACTCATACAGCCGTACTCTGGGGGAGAATATGATAAGTTTCAGAAAACATCGGAGTGACAGAGAAATCGTTTGGTGCACCGTGGAGTGTCCCTGATCCAACACAGGAATCACAAACATACTCTGAGAGAGGCAAGGGTGTTAGAAAAAGTCATTCGGAAGACTGCAGGTGTTATCTGAGACTCCAGACGTCTCCGAGCAATGGATATCCCCCAACAGTGAATATGATGCATGGATTATTGTTCATTATCACTTCTGAATCATTCTAGCTATCATCTTCTTCAACATGATATCTTTTGCCTCGCTACATCAAGGAACCAAAGACATAGATGATAGAGTCCACCATCATGGCAGCTACACCGAAACAGTAACTGAACTAAGAGATCCAATGACATCAATGAAACTTGGTGTCAATGTCACCCACTACATCTCTCATCTCATCAGGGCCGACGAAAGCAGGAACACACAATTTCTCAATGGTCCAAAGAAGCTGGAGGCACTCGTTGCATTTGCTGATTTATTGCACCCGGTCAGTGGATGGTATTGAATTCCAATGTCATTTGGCTGCATATGTGATATCTAACAAAGGCGTAGTGCGCTGTTACCTAGCTGCACATCGACATGGCGGTTTGAAAGGCAATATGATATATTAGGATGAAAAAGTGGAGCAACTACAAGGACAAGAGGAGTGCCAGATGGGGAGTGCTGTGTGGAAAACTGAAGTACACAAAAGGTGTTGGAGAAACGCAGAATGGAGAAAAGGAAGACTATATCTAGGCTGAAACGCACTGACGGGGATTATGGAGCGCCCCTAAAATACATGCATCGCCACAAAGGGGTGGACAGGAGTGCAGAATGAACTAGAGCTGCTTCAAAACTAAGCTGAGGTGTGCTGATGCGGATTGAGGAGCTTCTATACTAGGGGAGGACGTCTGAAAGTGGGGGTGGAAAGGAGTACGGAATGAAGTAGGGGAGTGTTAATACAGCCAGAGGAGCACTATTGAGGAATCAGGAGTGCTCTCCAATCATAGGAGCACCGTGAAGGGAGGAGGGGGCTCAGAAGTGCAGAATGCAATATCGGAGCGACAATCCAGATCTAGGAGCACCAGTGTGATTTGAAGAGCTCCCATCCAAGCTGAGGAGCGTGGAATCGGGAGTACAGAGCACAGGATGAGATAGATGAGCCCCAAACCAGAGGGTGGGGATTAAGGAGGGCCTATCCTAACAGAGGAGTGCAGTAAGAAGAGGAATTGACTGCCGACTGACAGAGAGGAGGATAAATCAATTCTGATGAGCACCGAACAGAATTGAGGAGTGCCTATTATATCAGGGATGCGCTGCAGTGGAGGTGTCAAGCAGCCCACCAATGTGTGATTTTTGAGTGCAATGGCTTCCAGAGTAAAATTTATCACCGGGGAGGGGCAATATGTGCCTTGATATTCAGCTTGAGAAATCATAACTGTTGCCTGCTTTCCACTGGCATATTCAGCAAGCGTGCAATGAATAGCTGCAGCTGCCAGGTCAAAAGACTGCAGAGCAAAAGGGTGGAAATACTGCGATGATGTAGATTGGCACCCCAGCGGATTGGTGGTGAAAGAATATGGATGGTACATTAGAACAAGCACTTACGTTTGGGTGAACCATGATTTCTTCTCATCCAAGACCATTGAGTGAAAACCATCATCAAACAGATGCTGCTTAAGTTGGATCGGAAGCTCAGCCAGGGAGCTCCAATCCAACCAGTATCCACGAACAACAGATTGACATGTCCCATCTTCCAAAGTTCTTCAAATGCTCCTAATCTTCAGTTTCAAGTATGTATATTGTGGGGCATAGTCATTATGGCGAATCTGATAGAGGAGCAATCAACAGAATCCAAGGCTTGCAGATTCTTGTGTTTGCAGATCTATTTTGAGGGATGGACCCTTTCGCATTTGACAGACCACTGGAGAATCTACAATAGCACTTGGTGATGCCCACCGATGATCCTGACCATTGATGGCTAGTTTCCAAGCTTCTTCATCCCTCGATTACTTGTCATCAGATGATATTGGCCAAGGTGTCTTTGTGAATACGATTGCCTCCATGAACAATATCAGTACCTCACCAACAGTCTTTTGGTGTCGGGGTACATTCTGATTTGCACTGGGCTCGGGTTTTGGAGCATTTTGGTCTCCACCGGACATGAGTGGTGGCACTGCCTGAGTCCCTAGTACACAGTCAGACTTGGATAGTTTGTTGCTGAGGGTTCAATTTTGGCCATTGAGCAGTGGGGGTGTCATTACCCCAGCAGGATTTCATTAAGTTGGAAACAGAGGGCGTGCAGTGACAGTATCGGCACTACTCCATTTCTTTGCTTGTGGAACCGTTGAAGTGAGTAATGACATTTCCTGGTTCGTCTTGCCTAAAAAAGGACCTTCTATTGGTGATCCAAATTGTCGTCTTTGATGTCGGATTAGAAGGTGGATTCTCTGATGTCCTCACTTTGGTTGTGACCCATCTCCTGATTGGTATTGTCATCCTGCTTCACTGATGATATCCCGGACATTAGTCACCCACAATACAATGGACAGAGCCAGGTAATAGGAAGACAAATATTTGACCGACTGTGATAAATGGCAGTTTTCTTCAATGCCAGTGACCTCTCAAGGTGTTCTTCTAGATTCTTCGGTGAACAGGGATTCCTCGCCTTGCTGGGTGTAGGCTCCATTTGCTGTAATGAAGATAGAAAGTTGGGGAATGTGGGAGAGAGTCTATTAGTGGTAAATATGAGATTAAGTGCAATAGAATGACGGGAAAAATGGTGCAACAAGTTACCCATGAGAGGGGAGGACACAATTCCAGGTGCACCTTGTTCAGTTCAGGAGAGATGGCTTCTATGGTTCATATCTATATTGGGGACAGCAGTCTGGTGGCGCAATTGAGAATGTTGTCAGGTGCACCGCAATGGATGGATTCCTTGTCAGGTGCACTAGACAAGATGGATTCCTGAATGTCCAAACATTAGCAACACCTTTCAACAACACTCTGGATGGATGCAAGTATTGGCGGTTGGCCAAAGCTAACACACATAGAATACAACCAGATGCACCAGATGACAACTCGCAATATCAACTCACTGTTTGTGCTTGCCAAATGCATCACTGAGTACCTGAATGAAAACATGTGCCCCTCGATATGACTCCTCTAAACATGAAAATCATGTGCAGGAGTTTGAGGATTTGACATGACTGCATGGCATAGAATTGGTGCAGCATTGAGAATCTGTTCAAATCGATAGATTTGGGACCTTCAGAGTAACGGCTGAGTTGCAAGGGTTCGTACTGAGTTTGATATCAATCAATGAGAAATATGAATCTCTGTATGTGGCATATCTGTCAACAGGACACACATATTTGCACTATATTCTATTGCTTTAGGATGTTGCACTAATATCAGCAGTCAATTAGATAATATTGTAAGCATAACTTCCTGTTCATGCATTTATCAGGGCTGTGTCTGCAGACAATCCTTCACAACAACGTTGCAGTTAATGGAGGAGGGAGGGAATTTGTTACACAGAGGAGAGGTACAGGTGGTGAGAAACAATATTAAGGTATGATGGATGAGTCAGGGGTAATGTTATTGATTCAAGCCCTTGCCAATCCCAACATTGATAACAAATGGGTCATAAAAACTAACTCACATTCTGATTTTCCATCTAATATCTGATTAGTGGCTCACTGGTAAATCACATATTCATTGTGAGTCTCACCACTAAGATGTATACTTACAATAAATGTTGGGGGTGAATGGTATACACCACAATGATATGAATGAATAATGTGATATCATCTAACAGCAGGCAGAGGAATGATGATTGCATGCATGCAGCTGCTGGAATTTAGGTGAACCGAAGCTTATATGGTCACAGTTGGATTCAATGACTGGGGATTGCCAGCTGGCATCGCTCTGGGAGTGAATTGCACCTGTCGAAGCTGTCATTTCTTAATTCGAGCTTTCAAGCTTCTCTCTTTTGGAACTTCTCTCTGGATGGAAATTGTTTTACACAATCTATTTTCAGGTACAAGTTTTGGTGGCCAAAACACTCATTTAGTCAGAATCCAGTTAAGTCTGCATTCAAAGCATTGTGAACTTAGGCCTCTTTGAGTAAGTGTGGTATATGGGTGAGCATGAGTTGGCGGCCATCTTGCAGAGTTGCTATGCAGATTCTGTCTTTTGAAATTCTCACTCTCAAGTTGCAGGTCTTTTCACAGAGCCTGAACATGCAGATGCTATTTTAGAATTTTGAAGCATAGGTCCAAACATACTACATAGTCAATATTGAGTTCAGTGAGGTTATTATTTGGCCTGGTCTGTGCATTTATAGTTGAGTTCTGCAGGGTGACCGTCCTACAACGGACCATGGACACGGAGTGGGAGATTGAAGGCAGTTCAGCGGTGGCTTTCACATACCGATGAAGTCTAGATTCATATGGATAGCAGAGCAGTAGCAGGATTAGCAGCCAACACCCACACCTGAAGTGTCTTGATCCATGACAATCTGAGTGCACTGCGTCTGCAGTTTCAAAGTCAAAATAAACATGATGACAATGTAGCACACTAACATGGAGAGTGCATGGGGAACTGCAGACCAGGCACTTCGGTGTCTTATTTCACGCTCTGGAGGCATTCCCGCACTGGAATGATACACCCATAATAAGTCGCACTTTGTAAATGTTGACTACATACACATCCAAGAACCTCATTCTTGACATGATTGCACATCTCAGTTGTGCCTGAACATGAATTATAGGCACGGAAATACCCTGCAGTGAAAGCTGCACCTGACCCATGAATACCTGAACCATGTTTCAGTATCCGACTCACCGGGATGTTGATCTGTGCTGTGCCCAATGTGGTACGATATACCAGCAAAAGCTGCAGCTTTGGCACGGATACATAAGCCCGTCGGTTGAATTCTGACACATGTACTCAATATCGCGCGGCAAACTGTTATTGACAACTGGCATTGGCAAATATGCTGTAGTTGATTAGCTATAAGGATATCTGCCCAGGACTCTCCTATGTAGCTGAACTTCAATGAGCTGACAGCACATGCTGCTACTTGGTCACGAGTTACCGAGCCGTATATCATATTCTGACCCCACTACTCGATATCGTTCATACCGTCTCAGTGCCAAATTCGATGGGCAAATAGGCTGTGCTGGATCTGTTATGATGCGACTCAAGACATATGCCGATTATTTACTGGTATACCTCAACACTGATCATATGCCAGCAAAAGCTGCGGCCTTGGCATGAATTAGCAAGCCAGTGTCTCATATCATGTTGCAGCTACTCAATATTGCAGAGACTAAGTTCATTGCCGAACGGGATTGGCAAATGTACCGAGCTTAACCTGTTGTAATGATACTCATCACATATGCAGAGGATTCTCTTGTGTAGCTGAAAGTGGATGAATCATGCTAGGTTAGTTCCTTCGACATCAAATTGCATATGTGGCCTCTTGTTTCATGTGCACCTCAAATTCACACCTGACCACCAATTTGAAGCCCTTTACTACGCCATTCCCAAACTTCAAATAATGTCATTTATCTTGAACTTGGCCAGCCGGGAACTTGCAATGTAGCTTATCACTTGACTTTGTCTGTGATTGGTCATTAATAATAGTCAAGAAAGCGTATCAAATCCCACTCTTGCCATTTCTGATTTAAGAGACATCAATTCCAACATCAGAACTTTCATTCACTCCAAATGACAGAGAGAAAGAATTCATTTATGCAGGATAGTTTGGCTTACAAATGACCTGGTTGACTATTTTTATTAGTTGAGAAGATTATGATAGTTGAATGTATAAACAGGCATGTCTTGATGAAGTGATCTAACATTGTAAGGTTATAGTTTATCAGACTGCAATGTGTCTCTGTTCCCTATTGACCACTTTATATGATCCTCACAAGGTCCGAGAATCTGGTACTCCATGAATGTCTTGATGTTCGGTCGACTCATCAAGCCAGGCAGGATTCTCTTATGGGCCACTCCAGACTGTTGATGATCATCACTTGTGCAGTTATCATTGCCATCAGGACCTGTACTCCCCACCAATGTGAATGGTACACATTTTTGCCATAGCCAGACAACTTGTGCAAAGTCCTGCTGCTTCTCATTCAATACCCAGAATATCTGAGGTATTACGTCTTCATTTGGAATTGTCAGATTTAGGCCTGTCCTGCCCACTTTCGGTGTAGATATGAATAGAAGGGGATTTTGTGAAACCTGTAATTTGAGCTATATATCTGTGGGTTCATTGCGGCCTATATTGGAAAATATGTGGAATATATCCACACGACCTGCGAAATACTCGCTTTGCAACAACTTCAAATGATCAAATTGGCCAGGAAGAGAACAAAATACCACCACCATTTCGGGAGATGGTGCAGTGGGGATCACATGTTTATGAGTCTAATGTTCCGCAAAGAGTGCCTGTCTTGATGAGTCATTGTGTTCAGCTTTGGGATACTCCGCCGGTTAGTTGACAACCGTTGGCTGATATGTCCCTCCCAGCCATTTCGAAATCGGTGAAACCACCCAAATATCGAGTGGCCATTCATTCTACCATTGGCCAGAGGAGTCATTGAGAGCCTCAGTGTCTCCCAGCACTAATGAAAAATGTGCTAACTGCCATCGATGAACTCTCCATATTTCTGATTCACCATATGAAATGTATCTCTCCACCAGGGTCTGCAGCTTTACTGGCACTTTCTCAGTCCACTGGAGATCAATGAGGTGTGCAATGTCCTTCAGTATCCGAACGAGTGGTTTTCCATTTGCGTTCTTCAATTCTTACCACATCTGTATTATTGAAGGCTTTGGAATCTGAATCATCCTCTACACTATAACATGTTCAGCTTCATAATCTTCAGTCCAAATAGCATGCATCAAACTCTTTTCAGTGGACTGCGATGCATCTATGCCATGCGTTTCCATCACAGTATCATCCTCTGGATCGCCAGGTGCACTGGAAATCAGCCACATTGTCAGGAAATGCCAGTGATCAAGTGAATGGAATCCCGATTCATCTGTCACTTGAGGTATGCATTCCATTCTCGCTTTCATAGCAATTTGCCAACCCACACTGTTTGAAGTCTTGTACCGATGGTACTCATCAAAAAGCTGAAAACTCTATGGACAGAATGAGAGTAGCCTGGTCCCTGATTGTTTCGCGGTGGACGTTATGGTACTATACGAAAAAACAAAGAAATATCATCTGCTTTCCTGATCGCTGATATGAGTCCTCAGATTCTGGTAGCTGAGGTTTGCATTTTCCATGTATGACTAGTTCACCAGTTTGAAACCTGTTCCATATTTCATCTTGTCAATGATACTCTTGAATATTTCTGCCACTATGGACATTGTGACCACCAAGATTGGTTCAACATCAGCAAAGAGCGAAATTGTATTCCTAAAATAGACCGCACAAACCAGTCCTTCTCCACCTTCTGCACATACAATCCGGGAGACATATTGCCAACCTTCCACCACGCTTGGAAGTGTTCAATGGTGTGATCACATCGTCACAACGTTTCGAAAATGTTATGGGGGTAACAACACCTATCCAAGAAACTTCGTTCGGTACTGATGGTGTATACGGCTGTAGATCCTAATCAATATTTTCTTCAAATCGGAACTATCCGCAGGATCACTCTTCCTCTGAAGATTCACTCGGCTTCTGATTGTTCCTATCCTTAGGGAATGAAGCAGTTCCCTTATCCAACTTAATCCATCGGGCGCAATCCTTAACTCGGTGATTTCCTTTCCTATCGCAGGGCCAAGCGCAACGTAAACACTCACCCGCTACTTTCATTCTTGAGATCTCGCTGACGTCAATCCCTTCTGTTTTGGTACAATCTTTCCCCTTATCGGTTGCAACATCTTTGGATATCCTCTTGGCTATCCTTAAGGATTGCTTAGTTTTCTTTAACGGGTTAATTCGACCAACCGTCATTCCTTGGGAATTCTTCAAAGCTGCTATCTCTCTCAACCACCTAGACTCTTCTAAAAACTGCTCGGTATGATCGAATCATTGATTCACCCGTCGATCCTCAGCAAGGTCCCTAGGAGTAGCCGAGACTTCTCGGGGAAGTTGGTCTTGTGATATCGTATTATCTTGGCCCTGGAGTTTATCGATGTGGGAAACCAATCCTTGTTCGAGCCCAATAATCAAGGCTAACCACCACACACAATGCGCCACCAAGATTTGCTGGGTTCTTCTTGCATGAGATATAATACACGCCACAGCATATATGATAACGTCGTTATCATTCTCAAAAGTTATCGGCATTCAGGCAAGGAATACTTATCAAAGGTGCAGGGCTGCCGCTACACAAAGCTAATAGATTCTAGTTAAAATATCATAGATATAGGTATCATAAAAATGCAATAATAAATACGGATATTTCTCTGCTGGTAGGTAACGTTCTCTCTCTAGCTGTTCGAGCTTCTCTTCTTCATTGCCGGAACAATGTGATCTCTTTATAGTCCCTTGGGCTTGGCTTCATCCAACTGGAACTATGATTCAATCCCTCAAATGATAGCTAGGCATCGTAGCGTCTTACGGCCCGTTGCCCGTGCTTCGACTATCGATAGCCACGCATCCCTTTGGTTATCGTGTTCATGCAATGTGGTTTCAAAGCATTACGCTCCTGATGAGAATCAGGCCATCCATCCCATGATATCATATCAGCTCATAAATCAGACCATAACTTCAACTTTGACTTGTCGCAACGTCTTGATTGGTAGTTGGAACGCACACCCCCACAGTGATACGTCACTCGTGATATTAATCACTCCTAGTCTTACATCAGTCAGAATACGATGGTATGCCAATGTAGATTGTCATGTGCCATAATCAAAAGGCACTTTGCCACTGATTAAACATTACGCATCCAACTCCTCAACTCAATGCCGGATGTCCGTTTTAGGCTTATTGCCAACGCCATAATCCCTCAGTCATATGTGCTTAGGTGTTTGACTTTAACCCGGACGTGCCCTGCATCCAATAGGATTGGAAACCAGAGCGCCCTTTACTTGCACGACTGCCATGTACAACATGTACAACCGCATAGTATCCAAGAATGAATCTGGTTGAAAACATCTTGCTCGGCAGGACTTCAGTCCTCTTGATCTGGCAAGGTGTTGCATCATCAGATCAGCTGCCCCAGCACTTTGCTTCCAATGAATCCGCCAAGTCATAAGCTTTCCCAATCGAGATGTGATTAGTAAGCCCCCGCTAAAGGACATACTGCATGGTATTGAGCACCATTACACTGATAGGAGAGAACCGCTAACAGAAAACCTGTCTCAGCATGTAAGTCAATCAACAGCACATGATTTGCATGGGTCCTATCGATTTTAATCGTTTTAATGGGTTTTCGAACTATTCCATTGATTTGAATAATATTTTTAACTATTTAATCCCTTGAGACATCGATTATACACAAGCTTGCGCAACTCCTATAACAAAAATTCAGTGTAAACATTCATCAGATTTCTATATATCACTGCAACAATTACTTCAAGCATCGAATGGAATAATTTAAATGAAAAACAAATTGAAAGCATTCAAGTCATTCGAGTTGCTGCGCGACTACCGTGTGCCATCTGGCTGCGGCGTCAGCGGAAGAAGCTGTACATCCCCTTGGATCACACTTATGCGGATGATATAAGTGGTTCCCACAACGAAAACAGGCTTCTGACGGTAGCAACCAGCATGCAAGGGTTGCATCAGAGGATGATGTCACTCCTCGGCAATCACCATACTGGCTGTCTGACATATGCGCCCTGATGCAAATGTCTGAACCAAGGCAAGAAGCCATTCAACGCTTGATTCAGCATCCTCGATGACTACGGGACACTTCAACCGTGCGGGAATGTGTTCAGCAGTTGACTTAAAGTGCCTATCCGGACTTGTCCCCATCCAGAGATGCACTGTATCATTGCTTGGTGGCTAATGCTTCCTCCACCTTGTGGACCCAGTGGAACAAACCATATGAAGTTGCTGCTTGTCGCATTGAAAAGACATCACCAACAATTGCTACTTCATTGTACCTAATGTATTTTGCATCGTTGAGATGACTGAAATATTGATTGTGATCAGAGTAGTCTGTGAAGTCGGCAAATCTCTTCAAACACCAAGCAATGTGATTCTGTAACTCCCCTTTTTGCATTGCACACCACTTGGCCAAGGCATCAAGGGTCTTGATTGCTGGTCGCAGGTTTTGCAATATTCACTGGATAGGTGCTTTGGTTGGAGGCATTCCATCTTTGCGACGTTGTTTTGAAGAGTTTGAATGCATTTCTCAAAACTGAAACACCTCCTTTCAGGCGTGGTTCGCACAAACTGGAAGGTAGCCCGATGACCATTCGATTGTCTGTACGGTTGTTCAAGATACATCATTGCTCTTTCTAGGAGATCAGAGCTTGCAAATTAGAGGTTGCCAAGCAGGCGCATATTGTCAGATAAGTGTTTCAGGAGATGCATCTTCACGAAGTTGATATCCGATTGGTCGACAAGATGTTGTGCAATGTCTGACTTAATGTGCATATTTTCTTCAACAACGTGACGACACTTTGGAGCTGCACAATGATTCTCCCAACCGGGGTCACCCTCCCATTTCTCTGGATTGTCCAAAGTAAGCTGCTTTTTCGAGGCTTCCGAGACCATCTTTGTAGATTTACTCGCACAGAATCGACTGAGAACATCCTTGTGATAATCTATCTCTGCCAGAGAATCCTCCATGTACTCAATCTTGGCTTGAGTATGGTACTGGTACTGTGCTATAAGGTGAAAATACACTATGTTCTTGATGCTCAACAGGGCATCTGTGAAGGGTATCCTTTGGCTCGCCAAAGGGTGTAAAATAGTTGCTGCAAAACATGGAAAAATCACGCGCCCGAGTGCTTTCATCTCCTTACCACTTGATTGCATCACCATGCTCAACTGCTTGTTGAATCGTGCAACGCCATGATATGGAGGCATCATCACCCAGAACTGGTGAAATTAGTTGATCATGGAACGTTGTTTGAGGAAGGACATTACCCAGTCCATCACATGCTCAAGCATACCGAGATTGACTTTATGAAGGATATCTGGTACGAAAATAGTCGTCGGGGAGATACATTTCGTATTCCAGAAGACCCATTCTGGGGTTCCAACCGCTCGATCTTCCAGATATTGTCTTACTTCCTATCTCTCCATCTCATCTCCCTGAGTTGCAAGTATCTTCTTTTGCAAGTATAGCCAATAGTCTCTCAATTGCCACAACAATGAATTCCCTTCTCCAAAAGACTATCTCAGTGTGTCGCACCCAGAGAAATGGGGCCACTTGATCTAGTGCAAGTGAATGTTTACCATGGAGTCAGCCGTCGATACAAAGATGACAGGATAACATTGCCGTATCCCTCCATCAGCACACAGCATAAGCTTTCCAGAGTTGAAAAGCGTGTCGAAAGGGCGAAAGATAAGCTTAAAGACCATCCTTTAAACATCCCAATTCTCGATGTGGTGTTCCTTCACAGCAGATGTTTTGCCATGTCATTTACAGTGATATTGCGGAGGAATGGGATGAAGGACAACAAGGATAGTGGCATGATTCGAAGGCTTTGATCTGATCATTGAGACGATGTTTCCGGGTCTCAGATATACTGGCCATTCCTCCTTGTCGCCTCATCATGTTGAAAGATGTGTCTGCTGTGACCTGCCGAATACAGGGACAATTGTAGCTCCAAGCGGCCGCCGTAGGTTTTGAAGCAGTCATAATCATCGTAGCTATGACAAAATTGAACTCATGTACCTGTTCATTCCACCACCAGTTGCTTGATTTCACCTCTGAGTAGATACATTCCTCAGCATCATTGAATTCCTTTGTTGGAGCATGAGACATACATTCCCTGAACGCAGGCTGTTGCATGAAAAACTCAATGCATTCGACAAGATTGCAGTAAGAGAAATGTGTGAAATCATCGTCGCAATAGTTATTTGGATAGGCCAAACGATTATAAAAACTTTGCCAGATTTCAAAAGTTGATGCCAATTGCATAGGACATTTTGTTGAACCTGTTGAATAGAGTGTGCAATGAAGTGAAGTTTTTGACGGTTGCCATGGTAGGGTTCTTTAACAGCTCGTTGATGGCAGATCTGCTCAGGATGTGCTACAGGCACAAGTATGCTAGTCGATACTCCTCCCCGGAAGACAATGGTGACCATAGATCTATTTCATCATCGAAGATATTGAGATACTCATTACTAATATGCTTGCCCGCTAGACGGTTGTCGAAGTATGGAGCACCATAAATACGTTTCCGAACAGGACGTTGCTCTGGATCGATACAACCCTCACATGACCCTTCTACACCCATCGCCTGATTTATGGTTGTAACTGTTTGGTAAGTTCGTACCATACATGAATCGTGCATTATCCTGGGATACCAACCCAGCAATGTCACCGCGCGGTACAAGAACTAGAGCAAAGACACATGAGTGAGGTATGACTGCAGAGCATGCTTTCAGTTGTCTTTCTGCTGAACTTTAGCATTCAGTCAACAAATCAGGGCGCTTAGTTGATGCTAAGCAGATTGTTTTGTAGCAGAATTGCAGCCAAGATGATGTCACCGGATCAAGATAACCACTCCAAGCCCATATATATATTCACCTTGCCTGCCCACCTTACTGACAAACTCCAGAACCTTCAACACACACTCCTCACCTCTACTACCACATCACATCACCCTTCATGATATATTCAACACTCCTGATGCTTGTTCAGATTGACGAGTATTTGATGTCCACCACTCAATTATTGACCACCGTTGAGCACCTAAAATGTAGTATGATGCCTTTTGGTTGCGGAAATCAGTTGTTGCAGATGCTAATCCAATCCTTACGCCGACTCTACAAGTCTGCGTCTGGGCCAATAACCCAGGTGTAGGAGTCAGCCAATGAGCTGCAGAAACAATGGGGATTTCGCAGGAGAAGGGTGGCTTGACAACACAATGGAAAGATTATACTGTGAGGCAGCGAGTTTGGGAGATTGCCCAGTCCATGAGCATCCACAACAAGCAAGGTGCCGGCTCCAAGCAATGGCATATCCTAATCGATCATTGCATTACTTGAATCAGTAATCTGGTGTCTAACGGGCCACTTTGGAAACATTACATGGCAGACAATACTGTCCTCGATAATCTGAAACTCAGGGCAGCACTGCACGACTTCGCGGAGGTTGGCAATCACTGAAGGAAGACTAGGAGCGACGAAACCCCAACTCAGATGAAGAAATTCGTGCACATTGGGATGTATTTCATCGCCCTGCTGCATCTTTTGCTCATCCTGATGATATGTCGATACAGAAGACAACGAGGAAGAAACCTCGGGTCACCTGTCTTCGCAGATAATGGCACGTTGCGACTTCTCAACAGATTTCCAGGTTGAGCTGCTTAGCTTTACCATTCCCTAGGTGGATCCCGACATTGCTGGGAAGAGGGTGGGTGAAAACAATACTCAGCAATTCTCATGGCACTGGCCTGGGGATGATGGATCGATACATCTGATGTTGACATCAGTTGTCCATACGACCATTTCGTCAATTGTGATTGCTGCCATTGGCAGCCTGCCAGACCCATGCAGGAAAATCCGAGCGCTTTGGGGCGGCCAGGAGGAGCCTACTGGAGATGGTGGTCCACACGCCTGTAATGATACCCTAATCATGGATATCAGTCCTGCTGCCAGATGTGTAATGGCAGGGATCAAATTCATCAACCCAACAATATTTTGGTTGCTTTATCATGGCCAACAAGCCAAAGGCACATCTGGTGCCCAGACGCTTATGCGTGGAGGCCGCAGCTACCATCCTCTGGATGTCATCCTGCCTCCTCCAGCGCAGTATATAATTGATGATATCGGGGAGGAATCGGATGATGATGCCAATACGCACTGCCCAAATTCAAGGAGCTTCCCCACTACGAAATCCAACTTCCAAAAGTTCTAATGCAATCATCAAAGGACAATTATCTTATAACAGTATTACCGTAGAGTCATTCAAAACCGTGCTCTTAGTCTCTTTGCGGATTACGAGCCATGCCTTGTTGCTGATGATGATATGGCCTGGCAACATGAGCACATTCACATTGTCAATCCTCCTGCTGCAGGCTGTTTCACGAATAGAAGGCATATAAGTGGCCACCCAGCTGCAAATTAGTCGTTGTGAGGATGGAATGCATTGCCTAGCATGTTGTTCAAATATTGGCGTTGTGGCCGGGTATTTTTCTGGCACTTTGGAGGGTGGACAGATGTGTGATAATTTGGAGTTTTTTGGTGACGTTTTGGGTCTTGTTTTGGTGTTTTGTTTATTTTGTTATAACATCAGTCATATTCATGCATGAAGGGCTGGGTTGAGAGTTCACAATGTTGCGATTAATTGTTGAGAGCTGTCTTTTGGCGAAAGGAATTGTGGCAGTGACACAACTCCATGTATGGCTATCTTGTAATTGGCTGTTCAGTATCTTGTCGCAGCGGAATTTAACCCGAATGATGAGTGAAATGCAAATGCTTTTAGCTTGTTGCGATACTGATTTTCATCAAATGAAGCCAATCAACTACCCTACGGCATGCTGGACATCTGCCATTGTTAGTTCCGAGTTCCTGTCAATTGAAGGATTTGGAAGTGTGGGTGGCGGGAGAAGCCATGATTCTAGATTCATTGACAGAATAAAAAGACGCAACACGACGATGCTTTTAATCATATCAATGCTTTCTTTCTTCTACACCAAGCTTCAATTAGTTTAATATAGATTCATTCACATTTCCTTTAGTCACTCCTGTAGTTGTTCCATGTTATTCACTCGCAGCCTTTTTGAATCATGACACGAAGGTGCCACACTTCATTCCATGATCTCAGTCCTACCAGCGCCAGGAGAAGCAGACGATCTTTCCTTGATGAGGATTGTGATGACAATCTGAGCATGACACCTGTCAATTTCGATGATCTTCGAGATGACAATTCAGAATCCCATGATGAGCCTCTTTAGTGACCATCCAAGAAAGCAATAGGCAAACAGCCCTTAAAGGATTCCTTCACGTCAACGCTTGCAAAACAAGTCACGGAAACTCAATCAGCTGCTACAACAGTATGATCCCCACATCCTGAGCTTTGGGAGGTCTATATTGTCTTGTTGGAGGAGAATGAAGGCGAGCCTGCGCCGCTGGCATCGAAGATTGTATTCGAGTAAGCATTTAAATCATTGTTTCCGCCTGATAATGTTGATTGTTACATGAGGAAGGATTCAAACAAAGCTGTTGAGCAATTGGTTGCATGGCAAGCTGCAAATCCGTGGCAACATGAGCCCATTGTTGACAACGTGACATGCCTCATCGTCGGCGCAGAATGCAAAGCCTCAACAACTCCTTCAGGCATTCCCGCTATGGTCATGGCATGAGTAAAGTCTATATCAATCAATTATGCGATGTTTGTGAATCCCTTTGCCACGAATGAGGTGAAGACTGCCGAGATTCATAGTTGGTGGTCTGAGGACATAGCCAGGATTGATTCCGCCCAGCGAAACTCAGACCCTCCACGTGCCAACGTGTGACTGGTAAATAAATCATCTAAACGATTGTTTTCATCTCTGACGTTGTGCAGCAGGTTCTCGGAAGGATTAATTGCTCCCGTGCAGCCAGGCTTTACAGCTGCATGACTTCAATCAACTCTATTTCCAGAGTTCGAACAAAGTCGCCTACAGAGATCCTGAAAATGGTAGCCTGGCTATTGGCCAAGGACAGGTTTACATGCCCCACAAACGTTTGTGAGGTAAGTTCAATGTTCCCTTCTAGTTCAATCGTTGTCTTGACGATCAATTCAGGAGTGCATCATTCGATTTGCAGCGACTGAAATTGTTGATCTTGTTCACTGGATATACTTCCATGGCATACGACAAATGGGAATGAATGATAGATCATAGACTGATAAATTCAACCCCACATTCATCGCCCTCACTGTGACCTACATCTACTATTGTCTGTCAGCCTGGAAGACTTGCAAGATTAGGGTCCCACCAGAGTTGGGTCCAGGAGGTGGAGCACAACATAAGTGTAATAAAAGAAACGTTAATCATGCAGTTATTAAGGCATGCACAGATCCATGTCATCATCTCAACACGGATTTTTGTTCTTCCTCGCCCCATGTTCAAGCCAAAAAGATAGACAATATCCGCACCATCATTCGCTGAGGGATCCACAGATCTGGTATGGACCCAGCGATGGCACAACCTCGTAATGATCAAGGCAGGATTGATGAGGACTTTCTTGATTAAGTCCCGGAGAAGCTGATAGAGCAGACCAACCAATCTTTCAACCAGCTCAGCAGCTGTGCTGGTGCTACTGAAGCTAGCATGTAATTCTCAGCTGTTCTGCCTATGGACGAGTGTGCCATCGCCAGCAGCAGCCAGCCCGTCCCTTGCAGCAACAGCAACTGCAACAGCAACTGCAACAGCAACGGCATCACCAACATCACCAGCATTGAGAATACGGTATCAGTCGATGGAAGTACGAGTCTTGATGGTGCGAGGTTGCTTGGCAGTTATGAATTGTATCAGAGATCGGGTTTAGGATTTCCTTTGTGTGATATTTGATTCTAGGTTTCATCGATATATCTTAATGGTAGCAAATGTAATGGAAGTGATTGTTTACTGAAGTCTAATCCCAAACCCGTGAAATCATAATCACGATGATGCATAACTCTCCGGTAACGGTTGAACAACTGCAAGTTACTAAACGATCTTGTATCAACAAATTACATATCCTTAACCACTTCTGCATTGTAACTATCATTGGTCAAATTCAGCCATGTGGGTCCTTGAAAACAACAACTACATACTTCATTAAACGTACAGAGCGAGTACTATCATCATAGCCAGGACAAATCAAATTTGGCGAGGTAGTTGTATGCAGAGAGAGTATTGTTGATAGTCCCAAAGGAAATGTGAACCATTGTTCAAGTGCTCATTGTCTCAATCGCAAAAGTGGGTACCCTATTGGTGACACTTGATAATACCATTGCAACAACCCAACGAACACTCTGGAAGGTTGAAGCAATGCGACATTCCTGGGAATCCTTGATTTGATTTTTTTAAATTTGTGGGTACAATACACTAAATCAATTTAATGAAGGAAATGTAGTTTTTGCTAATGAAGGGCTGAAGTAAACGGTGGGTGACCCTGAGGTGGAGTTGCCTGGTTCTCGATGAGGTGGCGGGACTCTCAATTCGGTCTCTGCAATGGATACCACGCCCATTCTTCACTGATACTTCCAGGACAGTCATTCTGCCCCATACTCACCCCCTGATCAGGGGTATTCCTGAACAAATTTGACTGTGGCAAACCCATAACAACCTTCGCAGTCAGCAATTCGCAAAGCTTATCAGTGGCCACTGATGTCAATGTCGTGCTAAGACCCATTGTATCTCCAACTATCACTCTTGGCATATATGAATCCAATACGTATTGCCTTAGAGTGAACCATATTGCCAAAACCTGGAGTGACAGACACTCAGTTCCGGGCACAGCTGAAATTGAATACTTGATGCCAGGGACTATGTCACCTTTCGATTGGCGAATTTGTTGAGCATTAAGCAACCTGACTACCTCATCAAGAGACTGATGTCAAATCTCGTCGTGGAGTGTGTTGAACACCGTATTTAATACCTAACTGCTATTTTCTGGAACGATGACCTCCTCACCATCCTTTACTTGCTCCTGATCCTCCCTTCCACCATTATGTGGTGCATGTTCATCCTTAATGATCTCTTTCAGTTGTTCCAACTTAAGCTGGGCAGATGGGCTCATATGCCGATGCTCCAGATGTTCATCGTATAGTTAGGTATCTAACCGAACAGCAACCATTGAAAAGAATATCAATCAATGGAACACGGTCAATGCGATTCTTTCAGTTTCAACTGACATCACCACACGCTTCAGTCTCTAGCCCACCAGCCTTCTCTTTGTTCCCCCATCCACCCTCTTGAGAACAATTCAAAGTCTATGTATAGTGATTAGCATTTGCACACATCTAGCCTCAACACAGCTAGCAGGGATTACCTTTGATGGTCTTATCACGTGCTTGGCAATCCTCTTCCCTTCTGTACAGTACCTCTCTAACAAAAACATTCTTGGATTGAATCCAAATTCCCACTTGAAACCAACTGAAAGGCAATATTTGCATGAAATCTGGCCATATATGGGGTCATTCATCATTTGCATGTGTATATAGTCCCATATACTGGTAGTTGATTTTGGCCTGCTCCAAGGTGCACTTGAACATTGATGTTAGAATATATGGCTCTTTCCACGCTCCGGTTTTGTGAAGAAATCAATTAGCACCTCCCAGTGAGTCACATCTGTATTCAAGGCTTGGAGTTGTTATGAGGATTTAACGATGTTGTTGCCATTTGACACTGAGTGAATCACAACTCTGAAAGTCCTACTTGGCAACCCTGGGATGGTGGGTCTCGCATTCGGGCCTGGATGTTCTCCCAAATCCGTCGCTGGTTGCTTATTGCCTTCAGTTCTCATTTTCTTCGCCGGCTATGTTTTCTGTTTACATTTGATTTGACACGTCTCAACCCAGTGTTGCCATAGCCCTTAAGCATCATCGAAATGATCCAACAGCAACCATTTCTCACATGTTGTGAATGAAACAGCATCCGCTGTCTCGCAGTGCACGGGTTCTTCTCCAAGCTGTATGAAATGACTCTGCTGTCACGTGGGTTTTTAATCCCATCAATCAATACAACGATTATCGAATTAAGTACAGCCGCCTATCGAAATAAGCTCCTTCGTTGCTCCTCTTATCTTAAGCCTCAACCTCTTCCACTGAACCTTCCAAGAGCAACCAAGTCCGATCGCTCCCAGCTTTTACTTCATAGTACTAATTCGAAGAGTTGATTTCTCCCTAGTTGTACCACTCTTCGGAAATCTCTTCGAAAGGTAGCAACCGGGTAGACAAAATCCTGTGCACCTTGTAGCCAATACCGTTGTAGTGAAGGAAACGTGCTACCGCTGCGGAGATGTGGGTCAAACGTTGATCATCCAACTGCAAAATGATATTGCCTAAGTGTTGGACGTTTTTCTGGATTGCGTATTGAGTTTGTGTCAACTGTTGATCACACATAAAGCGCTTGGTCATGGCGGTGGATAAGAGAAGTAATTTTGCTTAAAGTTTAAGATATGATTCTTACTAATATTTTAAGATCGTCTTCGGTGCTTCTGTGTTGACTGTGGATAGCTGCTTGTGCTTGTCCTTCTCATTGCCGTAGCAATGCTGAATCTTTATAGCCAACGTCCCAGGTCTTGTGTCACCATACCTGGTTGCGATGATTACGCCACTCATGATAGTGTTATTGTGGACATACCCTTCAAGTTGCCCGGTGATAATTGCCACGCTGCCCATTGGTTATGATGTACATGCAATGTGGTTTCAAAGCGTTATGTTCCTGATAAGCATCAGGCCATCCATCATGTGATATCATGTCAGCCAATGCATCAGACAGACTTGAATTTAGACATCTTGCAATCGTGCGAGCCGGTAGTTGGAACATCTACCACTCAAAATTGATAATGCTTATTGCGAATTAATACCCTCAACATCAGGTAATTAATTCATGCGTCATAGATTTAATTCGTAACCAACCAATACTATGCCATCCTAGAACGTAAACATGTCAGCTTGAATTGGATACAAGATTACATTGCGATCTATTCTCCTCAATTCAATTAGCAGTGCTCCCTTTAGGCAAACGCCAACGGCATTATGCCCTCAGTTTAGTCATGCTAAGGTCGAGACTATTCTCCTGGGCTGAATGTTCCTTACTTGATCCTAGCCCGTTACAAGATATGAGTAAGGAGTTCGCTTAATTGCATATTGACTAACAAATGCCACTTCTGATAACCATGGTTGTCCCACTAGCCTCAGGATGATCAATCATGATGAGAACTCCTAGCACTGCCGATGATTTCTCATTCCAGTGAGGCTTGGTAGTTGCGACGAGTCGCCAAATCCTGATTTGCTCGTACATCACCCGACCAGTATGAACTCCCGCTAAACAGTATACTACTGGCCAACTTGTAGAATCATGATCAGGTGTTATGCATGTCACAACACTTGGTATGACAAGTAATCATCTGATTAACTACTAAGGACCATTATTGCTGCTAAAGGACAACCCCTAACAACACCCCCTTCTCTAGGACCGGTGACCTCAATGGTGCTCCGTCGCAACAAGTAAACAAAATAAATGATACCACTCAACCCCCAAAACCAAATCAAAACAACCAAACATTCTGACAAAGTGAATTTTAAATCAAAAAATCATTTTTGTTTCCTCCTTGCTTTGTTCACCTTTCTTGAACTTAATCTTCCATCCCTTTCTACCATCAGATTACTTTTGTAATATTCCTCCAGTAACTTCGGGTCACTTTCTACCACATGTTGATATGTTTCCCATGTATTACCTTCATGTGAATGATCCTTCCACGGTACTAAGTAGACATGTTGCTTCACGTTTCCATTCTCAGGTCAGTAAGCGATTGTAGATTCCATTGCCCAATCTACTCAGTCGGCTTCTATCTCAATTCTCTCTGTTTTCCGGTCAGTTCCTTTGTAGCATTCCAACATGTCGATATTGAAAACTGGATGGACTTTACACAAGTCCGGTAACAATAACATGCATTAACAAAGATTGCTTCTTACAGATATTACTTCGAAAGGTCCTAACATCTCATCTTCCAATTTCCTGCATCGATGTTTGGCTTGAAAGTTTCGTCCATTTAGCATTACCAACTCACCCATTTTAATCGGCTCAATGGGGTTTCTCTTCTTGTCCTAGTTTTTGCACGTAGCTTCCTTTGACTCTCCGAGTCTTACCTTTAGCTTCTCGTGTATGTCATTCATATAGTGGCCATATCATTCTGACGCTGGGTTGCTGAATTCTACTTCAGTTAGGCAATTAGTGCGTGGGCCAAGTCTGTAATTCGTGTAAAATGGTGATATCTTTGTTGACGAATGCTTTGAGTCATTATAAGCATACTCTGCCATTGCTAGCATAGATGCCCTATCATTCTGCTCATAGTTGCATTTTGAGAGTAAGAATGAATCGATATCCTGCTTTATTCCATTAGTTTGACCATCCGTTTGTGGGTGAAACACGGTTGTCAGGCTACGTTTATTTCCCAGATAATTCTATTGGTCCGTAAAAAAGTGCCCTGTCAACGCAGCGTCCTTATGCGAAACAACGTTCACAAGGAATCTGTGATATTTCCAAATGTTCTCTAGATCTGCTCTAGCTACTGTTGGAGAATCCTTCGTCTTTATCGGAATGAAATGAGCCATTTTAGTAAATCGATCAACCAAGACTAACACCATAGTGGCTCCTTCTGACTCTGGTAAATCGGTTATCTAGTCGGCACTGATATGTGTCCATGGTCTAAAGGCTAATTCTAGTAGGTGTAGTAACCCATGCTTTGCGTGTCTTGGGCTCTTTGTCCATTGGCAAAAATCGCATTTGTTAGAGTATTTCTGTATGTCCCGCTCCATGTTTGTCCAGTAGACCGTTCGAGTTATTAATTGCAGAGTTCTTTCTCTTCCAAAGTGTGCTGCCACTTGTGAGTCATGTTCCAAGTTAATTATTCTTTGTCGTAATCCTTCTGGAACATAAAACCTATTTTTCCAGCATAGTATATCATCTCCAATTGTATACTCTTTATTGACATTCCCTTCTGTCGATACCTTGTTGCATATTTCCTGATACTTATCATCAATCAGGGCTTTTTCTTTTGTTCTTTCTTTGGCCTCTGGTAAAGGTAACTCTATTTCCAATGCTGATATCTGAGTCATATCGTAATGTTGTTCGTCATCTATTTGCATAGCTCCAACTTCTAACCATTGTTCTTTCTGTAACATCATCCTGGGTGTAGCTGAAGTTGTTCCCTCATCTTTAGAGGTGAACTCTGGGTACCTTGACAATATGTCTGCTTTAGCATTTGAGGTTCCCTTCCGGTAGAATAGGTCAAATTGAAACTGTTGGAGTTCCTCTGCCCACCTTGCTTCATGACGATTTAATAGGACTGCTGACCTAAACTAAGTCAAATTTTTGTGATCTGAATAAACGATTGTTTTATGAGTTGATCCTTGAACACAACATCTCCATTTCTTCAGAGACCATACAACTGCGAGCATTGGGTTGTCAGATACATCGTGGTTCAGCTCGGCTGGATCACGCTTTCTTGACATGAAGCAAATCGGATAGATCTTTCTATCCTGAAATTTCGGGGATACGACGCCAGCTATAGCAAAGTCTGAAACATATCTTTCCATCAATGCTGGTCTTGCCGGGTCGTAGTGCCGCAATATTGGCATCTTCCCCGAGGCAAATATTATCGTTATCTTTAGAAATTCTGCTTCTTCTGATTCTCCCCATTTGAATTCACTATCTTGTCGTAATAGGTCTGTAATAGGTGATACATTTCCTGAGACATTGTGTATAAACCTTCGATAGAAATTCCAAAGCTCTAGTAATTGCTGCACTTCCTCTTGTGAAGTTGGGCAGGGTCAATTTCATATAGCTTTTGCTTTTTCTGGGTACATCCTGAACTCCATTCCGCTGACAATAAATCGTGGAAATGTTGTTACATTTTGGTCGAAAACACATTTATCGATTTTGAGGAACATGGTATTGTGAATTAACAATGGGAAAACATTCGAGACCTGTCGTCAATAGTTATCCAATGATCCTTTCGTGGCTATTAATATATTATTTATATAAACCACTACTACCATCCCGTCATCTTCATCAATGTGAACTTTGGTGTCGATGACCAACTCAATACCAAGTGACTGTCATAATATCCTGTTAACTTCCCGTTGAATAGTTGCAGGTACATTTGTTAAACCCAGAGCAATAACTAGATATTGATAAAGTCCGAAATTTGTACGAAAGGCGGTAAACCTTTCATGTCCTAGAGCCATTCTTATCAAATGAAAACCAGATTCCATATCAATTTTCATGACAAAATTGGCTCCGGCTAAATGATTTTGTAGTTCTACGATGATTGGCAATGGAGTTCTATCCTCTTTCATATATACATTTAGATGACGCCAATCCACACATAATCAGATTCCTTGACCGTTCGGTTCGGGTAAGAATAGAATAGGGCTTCCCACCATACCACTTGAGGGATGGATCTTTCCTTCCTTAATCATTTTATTGAGGTATAGAATTAACAATCGCTCCTCTTCTGATGATAATTGATATATAGGTCCCAACTGTAGCTTCTGTTTGTGACTCATCAACTCAATTCTATGGTCACAACCTTTATTATCCGGTAATTTCTCTGCTTCATTGGGGTCAAAAAGCAGTTACAACTCATGATCATAACTTTGTAACTTCTGAGCTATCGTAGGATTACTCATAGAGATTGCTCCAATAAGTATAGGTTAATCGTCAAATGAAACCCTTTTATCGTAAGTTATTGAATATTCTGGGTGTATTTTCGCATGTCCATAACAGGTCGATGTACGATGGGGTAAATGTAAATGACTAGTGGTTGTTCCTCTAGCCCGATGCTTGTCCAAGTACCAAGCCGGTATTAAGGGGTTATAATCTCCTGAAGTGTTCATTACTTCAGAAGCATGATCGTTTTCATCGAAGGATGGATGATTTCCGAAAGATAATCCCAATGGTACTGTACACAGTCCTTTGGTTTCAATCTCTTTTCCAGATACATCTGCTGATTTAACTTTCTTCGACCTTTTACCCACAGGAATTACCAATGCTTTTGCTGCTTCTGGTGATATGACGAAAGAAGTGCTTGCTAAATCTAGCATGCATCATATTGGAAAGTACTTCTTATCACGATCAATGAAAAACCAGTATCTGAGGCGCCTTCTGATTTTTGTTGAGGAGACTTTCCTCATGTTTTTCTTGAAAAGCAGGTTGGTAGTAGACACAGTCCGAGGATTTATTTGGTTTCGTGATATCCCTTGGGGGGTTATCTGAGGCTTTGCATTCCAACATCGCAATTCTTTCAACAATAGTGTTACCACACCGGGTTGAATTGTCAGGTAAGATCATGTATATTCATATGAGTAATACTGATTATATCATATTCCCTTACTCGCCAGCAGTTTCGACCTTCAGGTCATCCTCAGAGAAAAAGTTAATAAAAGGAAAGAAAAGGTGTTTCTGTTGTAGATAGGTATGTTAAAACATGAATTTTCGACCTTCAGCTTACTGTGGCTGTTTTTATTAATCTGAATCTGAATCTGGATCCCACCAAGTCTGACTTTCCTGTTCCTCCTGTTGCTCATATTCCGAATTATCGAGAACTTCCTCATGCTCGGATTCTTCTCCAGATTCTCTACTTTCATCGTCTGTATCCGTCTCATCATCCTCCCTTTCAGATTCATCTGAAGAACTAGACTCTACCAACAATTCCATCCCAGCTATCTTGATTTTCTGATATTCTTTGGCCTTGGGATAGCTGGCTGTTCCTTTATGCGGTTTGATCGATCGTATGCATTCCGTAACTCGATGGTTTCCCTTTCAGTCAGAGGGCCATGCACATATAAGGCAATCATTCGCCGATTTTCTGCGTTCCAACTCAGAAGTATCAATGCCTTCAGTCTTACTTCCGTAATCATTTGAGAATCTGGTCTGGTGTTCAGACCACCCTTTGAACTTTCCGTCGGAATTTCTTGACTTCTGTTCTTTTCAATAGTTTCGATACGAAGATTGACTGTCCTGGTATCAGGATTTTCTCTCAGAATGGGTCTGTTGCTTATCAGATTTTATATTCAATGAAGCTTCAAGTCCTAAATTCTTCTTGGCTTCGTACCATTAGTCCGCTGTTCTCCCGGCATTGGTGATTATGCGAATAAGCTCAGGATCAGTCTTCCTGGTAAGATCAATCGTATGCATTTGTTCCAAAATGATATGCAGTAGCCCTTGCAGAATTAGCTTCTCAAATGCTGCACCTGTAACCAAAGCCTTCCCATCATGCATTTGGATGTGAGTGAACTTATCCTGTATACAACCATTGTATCGAACATTCTCGATGTCTACATAGGTTTTGTCCTTATCATCTCTATCCTTGAAGGGTAGTTTCGATGCACTCACATGCGCAGTCATTGGTTTACGGTGTGCTCCGGACAAGGTTCCTTCAAGCCATTGACTATGCCAGGCCATGGCATATTCATCCATTGGAGACCCTATCCAATTGATGGTTCTCTCATCTTTCGGGAAATTTTCAGGTTGATCCTCAATTTAAACCTGTACTAATACCCACGAAATGTCGAAATCTTCTCCCGGTTTCCCTCCGAATTTAGTAGGTTCCTTAATTTTAATTCGTTTGGCAAATTCCAATTCTTTGATCCGCCTTTGCGTCCAAGTCACTCTTCTTCCTCCTTGTCCACCATTATCTGATGGCAGTGGATCTGGAGGTGGGGGAGGTCCTCCTCCTGGATTGCCGTTTCCTCCTCCGGCTGCACCATTGCCATCTCCTGCTCCAGCATTTACGTCTCCAGCTCCGGCATTGACATTGCCTCCTCTGGCATTTCCATCTCCTGCTCCGGCATTACTGCCAGCTCCTCTTTTAATTCCGAACCAAGTGGATGCACTATCAGTGTCTCTCAAACTTGATACAGATTTTTTGTAGAGGGCTTGTGTTCGTGGCAGGTGAACATTGCCGAACTGTTGCTGAGTTCCCGAAGGTCCCGGAGCTGCTGTGGTACAAAATTCATATAGGGCAGACTCGGAAAACATATAGCCCTCCATGGCTGTAGTCAATGCTGTATTGATTTCTTAGACTTGCACTATTTGTTCTTCCATAGTTTGTGCATGTTGACATAACTCTCATTTTGAAGGAATATTTTTCAGTGAGGTGGTAATGGCTGCCATAGTATTATTCACTTTGTTGATTGTTTTTGTCAAGATTTCCATTGTTTTCTGAATGGATTATATCGAATATTTCAGTGCCAACATTTGCAAAGTATTATCCGTACTTGTTTTGCTTTGCGCTTCCAATTCTTGGTGTATCCCCCCGAACAAATTTGTAGCCTTGCTGACTATTTGATTGTCTTGATTCTGCAGTATATGAATTCCTGATTGAACTTCTTCCAATACTGCTTGTTGTAATTGCATCATCTATCCTACTCTAGATACATCGGAGTAGATTCTGACTTTCTCCGTTTGTAATCTGCTTTCCATGATTCAGATACGATATTTAACAGAATGGAATTCATTGTCAAGCACTTCATTTTGTTCATTACATGCCTGTATGGCATGTATGACTTGCTGAGTGAGTTCCGACAACTGCTCCTGAACTAAGTCCAGATTTTTTTTCGGACATCTCTAGTTCGCCCTGCCCACTAATTGCTTCTTCCGGTTCTTCTTGCTGTCGTATTAGCAAGTAGTCCCTTCGGGCCGCCTCGATTCATGTTTGGTACTCTTGGCACGATTCGATGATAACATTGGCTGATGGGGACCGAGGATTCCCTGTCCCGGAGCTGCTGGGTGCTAGTGCCCGGCCGTTGAACATCAACTTCCTGCTGGGTGTTGCCAACCTTGCTTGACAGGAATTGGTTCCAGTCAGCCTCGACACCTAACTCGTCCCTATGTGGGCAATCGTTTGTTGGACAGTACTCCACAAAATATTGTCTGAGCACGAAAGAATTTCTCGTAATTACTTATCTAACATACTTGTATGTGTAACACTCTGACAGAATGCCGCACTTGAGGCAATATTTAGAGAGGTATGCTCGTGTAGCTGTCCTAATCTGGCACTGGATGCAAAAAAATTTCCCGTATGCAGTGCTTTCGACAATATTTTTGTCATTGATATATGCCACTAAAGTGATCCTTGCAGTCGTTGCAGTCGTTTTGGCTTATTTAGGTATTTCTGAGCTGATATTGTTTTTCCACTTCCAGATAGTAGCGTAGAGTACTTAAAATACTAAACTATTACGGGGGTTCTTAATCCCAATATTCACTACAACATTAGGTGAATTAAGTACAGCCGCCTATCGAAATAAACTCTTTCTCTCTGTGTCTTATCCTAAGACTCAACCTCTTGGCATTAACCTTCCAAGCACAACCAAATCCAATCGCTCCCAGCAATCACTTCCTAGTTCTAATCCAATGATTAGATGTCTCCCTCGTGGAACCACTCTTCCGAAAACTCTTCGAATGGTAGTAACCCGGTAGATAAGTCCCTGTGCACCAGGAAGCGGATACTGTTGTAGTGCGCAACACGTGCTACCACTGCGGAGATGTGGGTTAAACTTTGATCGTTCAACTGCGAAATGAGATCGCCCAAGAGTTTGACGTTCTTCAGGATTGCTGATAGAGATTGTTTCAACTGTTGACCACACATATAGGGCTTGGTCACGGATGTGGATAATATAAGTAATTTTGCTTAAAGTTTACGATAGAATTCTTAATAATATTGTAAGATCGTCTTCAGTGCTTCTGTGTTCACTGTGGATAGCTGCTTGTGCTTGTCCTTCTCATTGCTGTAGCAATGCCGACACTTTATAGCCAACGTCCCAGGTCTTGTGTCCCCAGACCTGGTTCCTATGATTACGCCTCTCATAATAGCATCATCACCGACACACCCTACAAGCTGCCAGGTGATAACTGCCACCCTTCCCATAGGTTATCATGTACATGCAATGTGGTTTCAAAGCGTTATGCTCCTGATAAGAATCAGGCCATCTATCGCATGATATCATGTCAGCCAACGCATCAGACAGACTTGAACTTAGACATCTTGCTATCGTGTGAGCCGGTAGTTGGAACATCTTCCATTCAAAATTGATACTGCTTATGCCGAATTATTTCCCTCAACATAAGGTAATTACTTCATGCGTGATAGATTTAATTGGCGACCAACTGATACTATGCCAGTGTTGAAAGTAGACACATAAGCTTGATTCGGACACGAGATTACATTGCGATCCATACTACTCAACCCAATGAGGAGTGCTCGCTTTAGGCAAGTGCCAACATCATTATTCCCTCAGTTAAGTCATGCCAAGGTCGAGACTATTCTCCTGACCGGAATATTCCTTACTTGATCCTAGCCTGTTACAGGATAGTAGTAAAGAGTTTTCTTAATTGCACATTCACTATCGACTGCCGTGCATGATAACCATGCTTGTCCCGCTAGTCTCAGGAAGATGAATGATGATGAGAACTACTAGTACTGGTGATAATTTCTCATTCCAGTGAGGCTTGGTAGTTGCGACGAGTCGCCAAATCCTGATTTGCTCGTACATCACGCGACTAGTATGAGCTCCCGCTCCAGAGCATACTACTGGCCAAGTTGTAGAATCATGATTAGGTGTTATGCATGTCGCAACACTAGGTGTAACAAGTAATCATCTTGATAACTACTAAGTACCAGTATCGCTGCTAAAGGACGACCACTCACATCTGCCTCCAGATAATTGACCGATGTTTGATTTCTAGATATCCTGCCACCTGTACTGTATTCCTCTTGCTGAACACACTGTAGATGGCATGACTCATCGTTTTGCCAAATTGCTTCAAGGAGAATCCAGTTCCCTTCTTGCAACTTGGGGGTTTGCCCTCTGCACAGCCCGAGTCGAATGAATCATTACTCTGATCATCTGCATCACACTGGCTGTAGGAAGTCTCTGGCAATGGCGGCCAGTCCGCAATCCCTGTGTCTTTGGCTTTTCATGAAAACATTGCCAGATGGATTAGTTATGTTGGGAAGCTAATTGGGGGTCTCACAGGTGCGCCAGAAGGAGCTCTGTGAGGGGGAGTTGATCAGGATGATGATGGCCAATGGACTGGATAGTTTCCTGGCGTTCCAGAAAGCAATCTCGGCCCACCTGGCGATGTTGGCCCGTGTCTTGGGAACTGCTCAGAGGCGATCATTCAAGATCTGCCATAACCACCTCCGTGGAGGTCATTTCTTTCCCACTGTGGCCCATCACATGGAAATTTCTGGCTCGCGCTGGTGGTTCGATGCAAACTGTTGTATGTCAAATTGAATGGACCATGGTGATGAAACTGAGGAGCAACTGAAAATTACTGCTGTGAACCAAATAAACTATACGCCTGTGGCAGAAAATATTGATTGGTGTGTTTCTCAAGTCGACTGTCATTGCCAGTGGCTGTTCCTCAACTATCTACCGATGAACCCGAATTGTCATCTAAGTGTTGTTCCAGGCGAAGTAGAGAACCCAGTGGAGGCATGTTTGCTGTCATCGGTCAATATCTATTCGTCCACATGCTGTGTGAATACTGATGGTGGTAAACAGCAATAGATACCCGATTTGATGTAGGAAAGTTGTAGTACATGTGACTATATTGCAGGTAGCTGTGGCCGTTGGCTGAGTGAAGGGTTTCTTATATCCCAAAGTGTTCCAACCAACAGTGGTGTTGCACTACACCTTTGATCCATGATGCCAACCTGGCTGAGAAAAAGAAACCTTAATCATAAACATCCCGCATTTATTTGGTATATGCTTGAATTTATATCCTAGGATATTGGTTTCATGGTCACATTGGTATGCTTCCAGGACATCAAAGGTTATAGGAGGGTTATGATATAATATCTCCAGGAACCCGACAAGAACTATGTCCAGCAGGAACGTTAGCATGACTAGGGATATTACATATAAATTTTGCATGTATGACCACGTAAGCTCATTCCAGAGGAGGCCTGTTAGTCGAGCAGCAACAGTGAGTGCATCCTATTGACCTCCTTGCCTAAATATAGTTGTTGTGGTCAGGATCCACACTCCAGTGTAGGATCGTTACTGAAGTAATCATGCTTCCAGCCTCTCAGTTCTTGATGATCATTGCTCTGGCATACAGCTAGTTCGGACGCTCACCAACTCATTGAATTGAGATGGCATGCCTCTATTATCAGCTGGTCGGAGTCCCAAACTTGCCTATATCTCACAATGCCCAAATAATGTAGTAAATGCCATATGCTGGTGATTGCGGCAATGACAAATGTATCCATCTCTTGTCTGCTAACAATTTTCACCAGATGAGGTGCCTGATTATTGTACAGGATATGGTATATATATATTCTGATTCAAGAAGAACACTGATGTTAAGGTGACTATAATATACCCTTCCCCCATGCTTGGTGGGGTACAAGGCGGCTGTGAATGTGATTCACTAACCTGAGTTACCTCGCATTGAAACAAATATCCCTGATGCTATCAATCACCCCTGAAAGCTTTACCAAGATGGATTGGAATACATGTTTACAGCCCATTTCTCAAATTTGGTCATCGCTTGCCGGAAACATGTTCACTGCAAATATCTGGTAACAGAACTCATTTGACAAGAACCGACTCAAGGCTCACTATGAACAATGTCACCCAAACTCAATCAAGGACGGGCTATTGCCTGATGGGATTATACGACCTGCAGGATGTAGTTGACCTGACCCATCATCATTTGAGTTCAGTCAGTACACCTGCATGGGCATCAATGAGCTAGTCAACTGATGATCTACATATGGAAATTGTACCAGGCGCACCACCACCTGAAGATACTCCCGATGAAGAAACTGTAGAATGCCAGAAGCCTGATCTGGCATGTACCCCAGATGCTACAAAGAGATACGTTCATAGGCAGGGAATAACAGTGCGAAAGGTGGGGGGGGAGAGCATATGGCGAAGCAACTGGATTGTACAACAAGCTTCTGAAGTACTCAGAACAATGGAATTCATGGCATCCATTGCTGTCAGCATACAACTTTCAACAAGCTCAAGCATTCAGCCAACAAACAAACCCGTGCATGGATCAACATCCGAGGGGTCGACTGGACTACTTCATTATCGAATTATTTCAATTAGCAGATGCCCTGCGAAATCTCCTCTCTGAACTCTGTTTTGATATAGGTGATGATAGTTGGATCAAAGATCATTTGCCAGTCTTTGGAACATTATAGCATAGGAATATTTTCACCTGTATTAAGTTCCAATTGGCACGTCTCCCATTTCAGGTGCACTGCCAGGCATGCTTATCACCCAAAAAATAGCTTCAGTGAGTCCGGTCAGATGCACCCAGGACCACTACAACCGTCGCTTGGGCTGGAAGCGGCTCTTGTATATTTCACCACCAATCACCCATGTTCATCAAGCTGAATATTTGGAGACATTTCAAGACTGCAAGGTGCACCGGTTCAACATTGCCGCTGAATCTCACAATTGGTAATATTTGAAACAATGTCCAATGAACACCTCCAATGAGTGTCAGGATTCTGGTTGCACTGATTCCATGACCCCAGAGAGAGGCCACATATGCTGACATGAGATGGTATTCCAGGGTTGGAAATGTGCTGTCCCCACTCTGGAATCGTGACGAAACTGGTCATGCCTAGAAATGAAACTCTGCTGATAGATTCGAGCGACAAAGGTACCCTCTATTGGCTGCCTGAGTCAGGGATCATTGAGACCAAGTCATGGTTGCTCAAGTCTCCTATGGTGTATGCCTGATGTGTCAAAATAATTAGCCGAGGGCATAAGAGCAATTGCAGTGCGGAATCCACCAGGTGAGACCTGTTAAACGCAAACTTTTCAATAAAATATTCCAACATCATGAGTGACAACTATTGTAGCAAGTCGAGACTAAGGCAACTGGTCCCAGAAGCACATTTACCAAATGATTGGCTCAAATGGCGACTACTGCAAATAAAACGGTTCACAGGGAGGCGAAAATGAGTGCCAACATGCATGTGTAATTTCAGGTCTGTCTATCCAAACCTCAGACTGAAGCCACCACCTGGAGTATGACGGGGACGGACTGCACTGTGAAACAGCGGGAGAGACATATTTCTAATATTACCTCGACTGAACAGATGGAGTGCAAGCAGGAATTGACCATCTGCTTGGTTGGACTTGCAGCTTGGAACGAGAAAATCGGCAATCAGGCTCCCTAGATCAGCATCAATCCGCATGTATTACATTTCAGATATTCCAAGATACATCGTATGAGCCCTATATTTGACTCAATTTGGCGCATGGGTTCTAGCAACAATTTCAGCAACCACCCTGCTACAAGGCTACAGATCAGCAGTACAAAGACACATATCGATCTACCAACAAGGACTATTAGATTTGATAGATGCTCAAGCACGATGGCTGGTGTAACTGTCTTTACTATATGGAGGACACCTGGACATACTGTGCCCTTCATGGCTGGTAAGATATTGACTCTTCAAATGTTTGCAACCTACCACCCGCTGCCAATAAACTGTGAAATACTTGCATCCCCTATCTTCTATGTCTCCAGCATTCTCAGGAGGAGATATTTCTCCGCACCTTATCTCAACAGGTATATTGTTTAAGAGAAAGTCATGTCTGGAGTGCACAGATGTATCAAAATAACATCACTCAGAGATGCATCCGAAGGTTTCAGAATTCCCAACTTCAATTAGCATATCCATGCACAAATTGAAGAGGACTGCAGATACAAAGTTGGTGGACTGGACCTCAGATATAATCTGAATGTACTCAAAGACAGTATATTTGTTAAACTTCAGTCTGGGCTGTTGTACTACCGTCAACCATGTCACTGCCCTACATCAGTTGACCATCTGGGACTTGATTGCAAGGTAGATAATTTCAATGCCAACCAAGGAATCATGTCTACATCTCACAACATCTGGCTCCAATAAATGGCAAGTGACCTCGATAACACCTTCCAAGGCCAAGATCATTCCTGTCCTGTATTATACTTGATTGGGACTGTACAGAATTAGATAATTGAATTTTGGGGGCACCAGCCCACACAAAATACAATATCGACCTTTCCTGAGAGGCGCAGGAAAACTCAACAATGGATATTATGTCTTCAAGCTCAGCAATATGCTGTGGTAATTCCAACAAATTTCAAAGACCTGCAGGGTTGGGCTGTTTGTTTTGACAGGTTCATCCTGGTTGTCAAACAGACTGATCTGATGCATATGGTGCCTGTTGGAAGAAGTGTTGGAATAGCACCTTTGGTGCGAGAGAATGCTGCATCAGATGCAATCAATAGTTTATGGCTTGTAAATGATCATGTCAATTTAGATTCCTACTGGACTGTATATTTAGTTACAATGCCTGATTCAACATGTGCAGGAGGAAGATAGTAAATCAAATTGAACTACATGATATGAACATTATCATAATCACTCCCGGAGGATATGGCGCCTTGTTCGAAGGGCGTCAGAATAGTATTGGTGATGTAGCCAATACTCCGGAGAGCTCCGAAATTTGCACATCCTAATAGCTTCAGATTGTCACATTTTGAAGCCAGCTAAACACTCTGCGGGGTATTTTTGTATTCTGTTCCAAAATATCCTGACAATGGAGGAGCACTGATGAAGTAGTCTCCGATCGCCAGATAGGAAATCGTTTTGCATTCGACCAATTTGCTTGCATCTGGGAGCATTTGCAATGATTGGTGTTGCAATTCAGAGTGGCTGAGTTGTTCAGTTATGACTTCCATATAACTTTAAATTATGTTGATGTCATGTTACGGATTTTCTCATAGCAGCGAGAATGGTACATGTAATAGCCAAACAAATACATGTCACCGAGTTACTCTCGGACTAGTCATGTGATATGCATAACACCTATCCGTGGCATTACAGGTAATCCAGCCATCTGGTCTTTAGCTGGATTACACATGGGTCGCATGTTGATTGGACAAGTACTAACATATGTGACCGGGTAACCGCCCATGACAGGGTTCCTGACCAACTTGGCCGATCACTCGGCCGAATACTCAAACCTACCTTTTCAACCGCGAACCGACCTTATCACCCGCGAACGTGAACTTTTCAAACCCCAACTCTACGATGGGTCGAGTAAAGCCTCGGAAGTCAGACTCTGAGCATGAAAAATCTATTCATCTTGCAAAAAAAGACAATCTTGCTGGTATTGAACCTTCAATTAGATCCGCTGGTTCTATTTATGGTTTATCATATTCAACACTGCATGATCGCCTGCGAGGTACACAATCTGCTTCGGTGGTTCACCACCACCAACAGCTCCCGACAGACCAGGAAGAGAAATCAATTGTCCTCTTTTGCAATACCTTGGATGACTATGGCCATCCAGTCAATATGCGAATTTTAAACGGATATGCAAAATCCTTGTTACCAGTCTCCAACTGCGGGGAAGAGGGACAACACTGGGCTACACGCTTTCTAAACTGTCACCCTGAGTTCGCAGCAAGATTTAGTCAGCGCTTGGACCGTCAAAGAGCCAATGCAAGTGATCCTACAATTATTCCAGACTTTTTTCGCAAGGTAATTGTACTCCATTACAATTGAACTTGATACTAACTTCAATAGCTTGGAAAGCTCATTAGAGAACTAGAAATTAGACCAGAGAATATCTACAATACGGATGAGAAAGGATTTCAACTAAGCCAAGAACTGAAGGTCAAAGTGATTGTTCGCCGAAGACAGCGAAATTCCCGCTACTGCCAAGATAGGAATCGAGAAATGGATACAGTTATTGAAACAGTTTCAGCAGATGGTTGAGTACTTCCACCTATGTTCATCTATAAAGGTTCTGCACACTTAATGGGGTGGCATGCTGCGGTTCAGAAGGAGGAGAAAGCAACATTTGCATGGTCACCAAAAGATTGGACTGACCGGGAAATTGGATTAGAGTGGGTGGAACAGAACTTCAACCGCTACTGCAGTAGCAATATGTAAGCATCATCTCTTCACATCAAGACTTTATTACTAATTGCATCTAATTTGCAGACATGATGGTGAGCACCGCCTGCTAATTCTAGATGGACATGCTTCCCATTGTACTTTTGAGTTTTACCAGTACTGTTTGGACAATAATATACACCCACTTTGCCTACCTGCCCATTCTACACACATCCTTCAACCACTGGATGTTGGTTTATTCAGTCCACTACAGCGAGCATACAGCTCAGAACTTGACCTGTGGATGAGGCGTGGAGGTAATGCCATAAAGAAAGGCCAGTTTTATGAGTACTGCATCCAGTCCTTATGTTAGGGGTTGTCTCTTAGCAGCGATAATGATACTTGAATTATGGTACAAGATGCATCCATATCTACGATATGCATAACACCTATACATGTACGTTCAGGTGATCAGCAACATGCTGTGTAGCGGGAGTTCATGTTGGTCATGTGAAGTGTTGGTACTTCGTTCACCCCTGGATACTTTGCGGGACAGGCGTGGTAATCATGCCCGGCAGTTGATAGTCAATATGCGATTAAGAGAACTCTTCCACCTACCTGTAACGGGCTGGGGTTCGGGAGCACGTTCCAGTCTCGAGAATAGTCTCAACCTTAGCATGACGTAACTGAGGGATTAATGACGTAGGCTTAGAGCCTGGAGCGAACACTAATCGTTAAATCGATTAAGTCTGGATCGCAATGTAACCTCGTATCGGATACCAGCTTACGCGTCAGTAATCTACGTTGGCATAGTATCGGTTGGTCGCCGATTAAATCTATGACGCAATTAATAACTCATGTTCATGAGGGATTGATAGGGGATAAGCTTCATCAACTTGGTTGGTGAGAGTGCCAACTACCGACTCGTACGATTGCAAGAGATGTCTGAGTTAAGAAAGGATGAGCTGATATCGTGCGATTGATGGCCTGATAGTTATCAGGAGCGTAATGCTTTCAAACCAGATCAAGAGGACGCGATAACCTGAGGGTGTCATGGCAAGTTGTTATCGGGCGCTAGGAGAGCGTGGCCGAGAAAACGCTACCACACCCAAGGAAGGAAGGAAGGCTATAAAGAGCCAGCGTAGGTCGAAGAATTTGAAGGCATTATCCACAGGATCAGCTTTGAGGGAACACTGAAGACGATCTTAAAATATTATTCAAAATTCTATCTATCTATCTAACTCTCTATCTGTTTAAGAGACAGCTCGACATCATTTCTTCCTTAATCACCCTACAAGATTATCCTTTGTATGCCTGGTCACAGGTACACACAATCTGAGGATGCACTGTGACAAGTTGTCAAGACTTTCGGCAATCTTCTCTTCAGTTTGCACGAGCACCATTTCATCCACACCTACCAAGTGGTTTTACGTTTCTGTCAACTAGAGGAAATCGATTACCTGGTGCTGAGGTACTTGAATACCGGAGCATTACCATTCAGGTAGTTTTCAGAGGAGTGGTTGTACGACGGGGAAGTGTGATATATATCTACAGAGGAGATGGTCTGTGGTATAGGATTAGATTGGCAGTTCTCATTACAGAGGAACAAGAAGTTGAGTCTTAGGATAAGACGAGGAGAGAAAGAGAGAATTGGATAGGCGGCTGTACTTAGTTCAATAAATGTTGTATTGATTATTGGGACTAAGAACCCCCGTAACAGTATAATATTTTAAGTACTCTACGCTGTTATCTGAGAGTGGATTATACGACAAACAGCTTTGATTACATGACACCGGAGCTATTGCATCTTTATAAAGAACTTTATAAAACCGGAGTATATTTCTACCGAAATCCTCAAAAACCAGGCCTACAACATAGTATAATTGATAAGCCAAGGGTTAATTTGATATATGAATTCGGAGTGCCTGAGGTGCAAAGACAACTTCTTCAGGATCTATCTAGGTCAGAGGACTTGCAACAAACATTGCTGGAGACAGAGTTGCTTTTGCATCAGCTGCCAGTTATACAATATCGAGGAAAAAAGCCCCACAGTAATTTGCCAGAAGTGTAGCTTTTTGTCGGAGTGTTACTGCTACAAGTATTTGGGCAGAGTTAACGGAAGGGATTCCAATATTTTGCAGAGACATTGTATCGATCACTGTCAGCTTGAAAATTGCCTGCAGAAGGACGAGGCTACGGTTGAGTTGAGCAGAGTTATACCACCACCGGATTATAGTCATCTTGTTCGGGATGGCAGCCCCTCGGAGACAGGTGACGTTTTCCAGCAGGGCACTGGCCCCCAGCAGCTCGAGAGTTGAGCAACCCCGATCCCCAGCTGCAAGGCCTACCCCAGAATGGTGCCTAGAATTTCAAAGAAGAAAAGAAGCCGCCCGAAGGGATTACTTGCTAATAACACAGCAAGGGGAACCCGAAGAGGTAGTAGAGGGTCAGGGGGAAGTAGAAATGATAGAGGCGAATACCGACCTAGTGCAGGAGCAGTTGTTGGAACTCGCTCTGCAAATCATCCATGTTATCGAGGCATGTAACGAAGGAAAAGAAGTTTTGGAGGAAGAATTTGATTCACTCAATAATGGGATTTTTATTATGGAAAGCCGTCTCCAACAGAAAAAGTTCGAATAGACTCTGAGATTTTAGGAGTCGGTACCGTGGCAAAATTTCAAGATACCATGCTTCAGGAACTTCATTCAGGAATACATGTGCTGCAGTCACAGGACAACCAGATAGTAAACGAAGCCATGGATTTGTTTAATGGGATGCGACAGGAATTGGAAGCACAGAGCAAACGGATATCTGATAATACGTCACAGTTGTTGGCAATTAAGGCTTGCACTCAGAATGCACAGAAAGGAGTATCCGCATTGTCAAAAAGGGTAGATAAAGTAGTTAGAGTATCATCGGCTATTACAACTTCGTTATAACAAATTCCTTCAAAAGAAGAATTGCGGCAACATGCGAACGCAATGGAGGAACACAAGCAACAAATGACTGAAATGAATACTGGATTGACTACCACAATGGAAGAATATAAGTTTTCACAATCATCGCCATATGATTTTAGAAGATCTGTTGCGACAGCAGGTCCCTCGGGAACTCAGCATTTACATCCTCAGAGACGACAAGCTTTTGGCAGGTCCCCATCAGTGTCAAGTCTTAGGAATACAGGAAGCGAGTATTCCTGGCATGCCCAGCTTAGAGGAGGAGCTGGAAGTAATGTCGGAAGAGCAGATGGCAGAGCAGCCGGAGGAGCAGATGGCGGAGCAGCTGGAGGAGCAGATGGCGGAGCAGCCGGAGGAGCAGATGGCAATGGCGGAGGAGGAGGCGCAGCGGGGGATCCACCACCACCGCCGGATCCACCACCATCCGAACAAGGAGGAGCCAGGGGAAGGTGCATGTCAGGATGACAAAGGCGCATTAAGGAATTAGAATTCGCTAACCCTATTAAGATCAGGGAACCCAAAAAGTTTTATGGAAATGTGGGTGAGGATTTTGATACCTGGTGGGTATTAGTTCAGGTCTATATAGAGGACCAACCAGAAAAATTCCCAAAGGACGAACGAACCATTGACTGGATTGGGTCCCTAATGGATAGTTACGCGGCATCATGGCATATACAATGGCTTAGGGGAACTCTTAATGGCACCCATCCTAAATCAATGACCGGATACGTGAATCCGCTCAAGATAAGATTTGAGGATAAAGATGCTAAGGATGGAGAATTCACAGACCTGGAGGAGGTCTGTTACAAGGGATGCATTCGCGACATGTTTACCAAGATTCAGACCTTTAATGATAAGGCCATGGTTACTGGTGCAGCCTTGAAAAAATTGATCCTGGAAAGGTTACCTCAGAAGATCCTGGATCAAACGCACGTTGTGGATCTAACGGGGAAAACTAATCACGAGATTATTACCATTATTACTAATGCGGGGAGAACCGCAGAAAAATGGGAAGCTGCAAGAAAGAACGTAGGCATAAAGGCGTCTTTCGGGACGTATAAAAGAAAGAAGCACCCCAAGCATGAGCAAATAAGGGAGAATTGAAGGTAGGAACGAAAGAAGGATAAACGAGATCGACCCGAAAGATCAGAGCGAAGAAATGAACAGGACCGATCAGGTAGAATGAGGGTTAAGAAAAACCAATTTAACTCAGTTCAGGATTACTCCAAAACTGAAGGAATAGATCCTTGAGAGTTAGGTCGAAGAAAGGCCGCGGGAGAATGCCTGAGGTGTGCCTGGCCTTCGGACCGACAGGGTAATCATAGGGTCAAGGACAGCAAAAGGCAAATTAAGTTGGATAAGGGAACAGCGAATTTCCCGAAGGCCAAGGATTATCAGAAGATGAAGATAGCGGGTATAGAACTATCCAGCGATATTACCTCAAGCTCGGAGACCGAGGGGGCAGGCTCGTAAAGCACGGAGGACTCAGAAAACTCAGAAGGTGCAGAGGACTCGGAGAGTGAAGAGGACTCGGAAAATGAGTATATGGATAACGAACAAGAGACATACCAGCAGGAAGTATAGGAAGAAGGAAATTGGTGGGACTCGCCAGAAGAATCAGATTAATTATAGCCCACGGTTGAAATTAATGTTTTATTATATCAATCTTGGCTGAGAGACCTTTCCTTTGTTGAAATTTTTTTTCCTCTGAGGATGATCAGCAGGTCAAAACGGCTGGCCATGAAGAAATACGAATACCACAATTATACACCAACATGAAAATACATTCGAGAAAGCAATATACCTCCTTTAACCCGTTGTGGTTACACTATTGTCGAAAGGATAGCGATGTCAAAAAGAACAGCTTCAGATTCATTGTTGAGGGAACCCAAGAAACGTAATACCTCTACCGACTTTGTGAATTATCAACCAGCTACTCATCCAAAGATCGGTAAGGTATTCACTACTAAAGTTGGGAAAAGACCTGTTTACCAATATTTCATCGAATATGATAGAAAATACTTCCCACTGCAATGTATGCTCGATTTAGGCAGTACTTCCTTTGTTATTTCACCCGAGGCGGCAAAGGCTTTTTCAATACCAGTAGTGGTAAGGCCTAGGCCACTCAACGCGGGAGATGTTTCCAGATCACAGTTAAAAATGGAGGGTCTGTTCACAGTCCCGCTGGGAGAATCATTCGGCAATCATCGATTCTATAACGAGGAGGACCATGCCTTTGAAGTAATTAAGACATCCGGGGATTATGGTGCCTTGATACCAGCTTGGGATTTGGAAAGACATACAGCTAAAGGAATAACGACTAGTCATTTGCATTTTCCTCCATCAGCAAAAAACATTTCTGTCAGAGTGGACGCGCTCCGTCAGAGCCGTCAGAGACACCCCGGTGGCGGATTACTCCGTGCCCGGCATCAATACCACGCGTCGCGTTGCACATCGCCCTCCGATCGCGGTTTCGCCGTTTCTTCCTCAGACTCTGCAAGAGCATTCTCAGATGCTCCTGAAAGCACCTGCAGTTATGGAGCTGCATTCAGGACGCTACGAGATTTGACTATTAGGATAGTCTAATTTTGGAGCAGCTGAGACCGCTGCGCAGCTCTGCAGGAGACTTGGTGCCGTATTCTCAAAGCAGTGGT